>Ga0123519_10002777_pt1 | contig 29298 bp, 19 predicted proteins | sample YelNatPaOPRAMG02_FD_87396 | JGI IMG/M metagenome (GOLD analysis project Ga0123519, IMG submission 87396) | Hot spring microbial communities from Yellowstone National Park - Yellowstone National Park OP-RAMG-02 (version 2) | ecosystem: Environmental > Aquatic > Thermal springs > Hot (42-90C) ... | reverse complement strand
TTAGCCATAAGCTGCCACGTCTCCACAGGCAAGAGAAAATGTGCTAGAGAGCGGCGGAACGGAGGGCATCTCGGTTCACGTGGTCCGTGAGATTGGTTCTGCGACGCACGAGAGTGCGCAAAAGGATGACCACGAGTGCAGCGCACCACGTAACCCCACTCACACACGCCCCAAGCCAGAACCACGGGGTAGCATAGCGAAGCTCCACGACGTGGGTGCCTTCGGGAACGTGAAGTGCGCTGAAGGGCCCATCCGCCCGAACGAGGGGAGCGGAGATGCCGTCGATGAGCGCACGCCAGCCATGGTACCACGTCTGAGAAATGACCAGCCAGCCCCGGTCATTTGCGGAGGTACGAATGCGCCAGTACTCTGGGTAGGGGTGTTCGACTTCGACAGTTCCGACATATTTGTCCGGTGAATGGGCGTTGCGCTTTGCTACCTCGTCGTCGGATGCGACAGCTTTTTTGTCGATCCACACGAGTTGCCGGGGATTCCATGCTGGATCCCCGAGACGTTCTTTCACCCATCGGCAATCATTTTTGTAACTGACGCGTTGTGCTTGCGGTACCATCCAACACCAGCCCAGAGCAGTGGGGCGGGCAAAATAAACCCAGACATTCGGATTAGCAGAGGGAACCCAGCGGTATCCCAATCCCGCAATCGCTGGAACGCTAAAGGGTTCGCCTTGGGTGGGCTCGAACACGATATGGCTCACGGCGAGGAACCGTGGCGACTTCAATTGCGATACGATACGGACAGCGCTACACGGTGCAGTTGTCTCAACGGGCAGCGAGCTGAGGAAATAGGTCGTCACAGAGCTGGACTCGTCTCGTTTTTCCTGGTATGCTGCAAGCGGACGTTTATGGATCGGGCGAGGGCGCAGATGGGGATCATCGTACTTCCACTCCGCAGTGGACGAACCAAGGACAAGAGGCATGCTTGTGAAGGGGGCTTCGGCCATATGCGGACCTAAAACTTCGACCAATCCCACCGTTGTCCCATCGGGTTCTAGCGCTACGCCCATTGCCGATGTCACAAAGTAAATTCTCTTGAGGGAAACGGGCGTACTCAGCCGAATGGTCAGTTCCTCCCGCAGGTTTTTGCTCTCCTGCGCGAGATAAATTGCTCCGGTCCCGGTTGTGAGTTTGACGGCTTTAGAGGTCTCTGGGAGAAGTTGTTCATAAATGTTACCGGGAACGGCAACATGAGACGCATTCCACACGTCGAGTTCGTTCTCCCGGTTGCGTAAACCGTTCGTCGGTTCCTCTAGCGGGCGCAGCGAGTTCACCCACCGAAGCACAAGTGGATTGTACCCCACGGTCATGGGGATTCCGGATGCTTCCCCCGTGTTTCTTTCCCACGGCCCCGGAATCCAAGTGTGAAGGCGCCCATTGACTGGTTCTGTTATGAGCGCGTGGAGTGGCGTGATCGCCGAGGAAAAGCCAGGCTCGCCGACGCGTGTGTTCTTACAAATGCCATAGAGGGTGAGCTCTCCCCAGAGCATTGCGATGGCAAGAACGGCAAGGATTCTGCCGCGCTTGCGAAGACGACCAGCTCCCCAGATCCACAAGCCTGTGAAACAGATTATCGCCAGACCCAGCACGAGTTGTTGGTTCATATCGGAAAGAAAGTCTGCCTCACTTCGGTGGATTCCGATTCTGTATTGAGGGTTGATGACGAAGAGCATTTCGAGGGCGGATGTCCATGAGCCAGCAAGCATAAGTGCCCACAAAAGTAGGTACACACCAGCGCAGCTTGCCAGAATGATTGACAAAAGGGCAAAGCGCGATGCCCAGAGCCGCCAAGGCCAGCGAGGAACAGCTTCGACCGATTCCACCCCTCGTCCAATAAGGAGGGCGAGTGCGAGCTCCCCAACCCACAGCATTCGCGGTGGGATGCGTACTTGGCGGAAACCTGGGAAATACTCATAGAGCCAGCGATAGACGGGGAAGTCTTCACCCATCGAAGCCACAAGAGTAAAAATAAACACTGCCATAACGAACCAGCTCGACGGACGCTTGGCTGAGACAAAGAACCCATAGACAGCAAGAGCAAGCCCAACAATCCCGATCCAGAAATGAAACTCCCAGGCGCCATCAATGCCCCATGTATTCCAGCATAGTTCCCAGCGATTCTCGCGGGGGATGCGCCAGACAAGGGGCTGATAGAGAGAAGGCATGAGAAGACCCACTAGCTGTTTCAGAGGCAACGAATAAGCAAGCGCATCCGCGAGCCCCAGCTTTTCACGTGTCGAGTGGCGCAAAAATTCAAGCGTAGGCAGAACCTGAACAAGGGAACCGCCGACGCCGACAAGAAAAATAAGCGCAAAGAGTCTCATCCGTCTCCATGCGAGGGGCAAACTGCGCTCCGCGAACCATGAGCGCAGAATAAGGTAGCAGCATCCAGCTGCGAGGGCCAAACAACCAAACATCGATGTCTGCCAATGCCCAGCCAAAATCGAACTGGCGACGAGCAAACCAGAAACGAGAGCTGCACTGAGGCTCAAGAAGCGCATAGCAAGGACACCACATCCCATTGCCCACACGCTCGCTGCGATAGCGCTTGTGATGACAGTGTGGGAAAGGTGGTTTACCATGTAGCCGTTGAGCGCAAAGAAGACCCCAGCCGCAACGGCAGCTGTTCTTCTTATGCCGAGAGTGCGTGCGAGAAAAACTGCTCCTAGCCCCGCCGCTACCACAAAGCCCAATGCCAGAGCATCGAATCGCGCCGATGTATCCGGAATCCAACCGATCAGCTCCAGGAAGAGAAAGGGAGGGAAGAACACTGCCGATTGAGGATCACTCAGGAAAGGATAGCCGCCGAACGTTGCGTCCGACCAATGAGGCAAACGCCCGCTCTGGATCGCATGGGTTGCGTAGACGCGGTGGGGAACATTTTGTTCAAGTCCGTCGCCTAAAAGGAAACTCGAAGGATGAGAAAACCGCGGCGCATAAAACGCGAGGATGAGAAACGCCGCCACAGCGAAGGCAAACAGCTCGAGGACAACGTTTCTCGCAACATCACGAAAACTCCTGCCTGTGCTCATAAGTTTTCTTCCCACTCTCAGCGCGCACAAATGTCAACATCGCTTGGAGGACACACCAAAAACACGCCCCGCGGCGCATGCCTTTTCCCTCTGAACTATATTGAGCCGCTTTTTTTGTGGCTAATTGCTAAATTCTGTAGTTTTTCTCATAGGAGAAGCAAGGTCTTATCTCTCCGATCTCCCAAGTCTTCGACCGTGATTCTGCTCGGGTCATTATGGTGCAGAGTCAGTAAGCGCCCCACGGAAGAGCAACGAGGTGAGGACCGACTCGGAAGACCTGCGCGCCCCGAGCCAGGAACAAATAGGTATATAATAATCAATCAATAATATTAGCAAATGGTAAGTTGCGAACCTTTTCTACAACTGTGCCTTTCGTGTATCGCCCTCTCCGTGCTCACTCGAAGCAGCAGTTGTTTGAGCTTCCGGCGAGAGAACTGTTGGCCATGTAGGTGAACTGTCGCATCATTCGAATGTCCACAGACTCTGGTTTGGCCAGGTTGCCGCGGCGCTGCGGCGCTTCCTGGCTTGCAGGTGACGGCGAGACTCCGACGCTCTTTTCGGGGCGAGTGTCAAGTGTGGGACTGAAATGGCGGCGTTCGCTACCTGAGGACACCGTTACGAGGAGAAATTCACAATCCCGAATGTCGAAAGACCTGAAAGCAAGTGTGAGTGGATTTTGCGAAATGGGGGTGACACGATCGGCTGATCGTGCAGGAGTGTCGGAGAAAACTCGTGGCGACACGAGGGGCGAGGAGGTAAGTCAACGAGCGGGACCCTGGAGACGAAATGTCCAAACGTGCTTGACCTTCGTGGTGAAGTTTACGAAAAGCTCGCTCACAGGTGAGAGAAAAGGCTCTCTCTAGGAGGGGAGCCTCGTGGTGTTTGTGGGCTAGAGTGGCGGTGATGGTGACTTCCCCTTCTTTGCGCTGGAGGAACTTTGCATGGTAGTACGTACACCTCCGCAACTCTCCCTCGCACCGAAAGCTCTCGCCTGGCGATGAACGACAAAACACATCACGCCCGAGTGGCGTGTGGAGGAAAACGAGATGTCGTCACTACTCGCAGAAATTGCAGAGCTAGTCGCCCAAGGGCACGCCAACGCTGCCTCGAAATATCCACCGTCAATGCTGGGAAAACCAGGTGTGGCGGAAAAGGTCGCCGAGGCTCTGGAAAACGGGATCGATCCCAGGCAGATTGTGGAGGAAGGTCTCACAGCTGGTATGGAAATCGTCGGCAAACGATTCGGTTCTGGGGAAATTTTCGTTCCCGAGGTGCTCATGGCTTCGAAAGCTATGAAAGCCGGAATGGAAATACTCAAGCCGCAGCTCGGGCAAGCCGACGTTCCCCGCAAAGGAGTTTTCGTCTTAGGAACAGTCCTTGGAGATGTTCACGACATCGGAAAGAATCTCGTGCGGATGATTGTCGAGGGGGCAGGGTGGGAAGTGGTGGACTTGGGAACGAGTGTTCCTGCTGATCGGTTTGTGGAAGTGACCCGAGAGTTACGCCCTGTGGCGGTGGGGATGTCAGCCCTTCTCACAACGACCATGCAGCAGATGGCGGTGGTTGTGGATGCCTTGCACAAAGCTGGTCTCGATGTGCCGGTGATAATTGGGGGAGCGCCAGTCCAAGCTGCTTTTGCGGACTCGTTGGGTGCGCGTTATGGTCGAGATCCGCAGGATGCTGTGGCGTACCTCAATGAGCTTGTTGGGCAGAATTAGAGAAACATTTCTCTATTTGTCTCGATGCGCCACGTCCCGACAATGCATTTAAAGCCTCAGTTTGCAGTTGATCGACAAAAAAATCGACAGAAAACCGTCAAATAAGGAAATATTTCTCGAATAGGAGCGTAAAACCATGATGAATCGAGAAAAAAATCTCGAATTCAATGAAAACACCGGAGAGCCGAACAACGTGCCTCTTCTCATCGACAGAGTTGCACCAATAAAGAACGCACCGATCCCATCCGTGCGGCGGCTTCCGCTTTACCTTCGCCTCCTCCGTGATTATCGAAGCGAAGGTCAACGGGTCGTCTCCTGTACCCAGATGGCTGCCGACTTGCGCTTTGACCCCACTCAGGTACGCAAGGACCTGGCTCTCACCGGGGTCTCCGGACGACCCAAAGTGGGCTACGTCGTCGATGAACTCATCGACGCCATCGAAGAGTTTCTCGGGTGGAAAAATCCTGTCGAAGCAGCCCTCGTCGGCGTTGGGAGCCTGGGAACCGCTCTGCTCGGCTACGACTTTTCTCACCATGGTGTGCGCATCGAAGGGGCTTTCGACGTAGCGCCGGAAAAAATCGGCACTGTCGTGCACGGCAGAGAGGTCTACCCGTTAGGCTACCTCAAAAGTTTCATTGCGCAGCGGCACATCCCCCTGGGAATCCTCACTGTGCCGGCCCATGCTGCCCAGTCGGTGGCCGAGATGATGGTTGAGGGGGGCGTCCGAGCTCTCTGGAATTTCTCGCACGCACCGCTCCATCTCCCCTCTCACGTGTTGGTGGAGCGCGCGGATTTCTCCGCGAGCCTTGCTGTTCTCACCCGTGCACTCGTGCTCGGGATTTTTCCCAATCAGAGCAAAATTCCCAATAAGGAGGAAACTTAGGTCCAATGCATGTCTGCACGTGTCGTTCTCCTCACCAACCCACTCAGAAGAACTCTTTTGAACGCGTTTGCGAAATTCTCGATCGATTCGAGCGAAATCCTCACCTTCTCGTTCCCATTCTCCAAGCTGTCCAAGAGGAATATCACTATCTCCCCGCTGAAGCAATAGAACTCGTCGCTACGGCTCTTGGACTCTCTACTGCCCAGGTTTACGGTGTTGCGACCTTTTATGCCCATTTCACTTTGGAGCCTAAGGGGAAACACCAGATTCGTGTGTGCGATGGCACAGCTTGCCACGTGAAGGGCTCGCAAAAGATTATCGAAGCCCTTCGTTCGCGGCTTGGTCTCAGCGAGCAAAAGCGCACCACCGATGACCAGATGTTCACCCTCGAAACGGTCTCGTGTCTCGGGGCATGTGGGCTGGCACCCGTGATGGTTCTCGACGACAATGTCCACGGAACCGTCACGCCCGAAGATGCCTTGGCGCTTGTCGAGGCTACGGAACAGCAAACCGACGCAAAGGAGGAGGCACAATGACAGACGCGGTAGCAGCACAAGTCGATCTCGATGCTTTAGAACGTGCTTATAAGGAAGCCGTGAGCACGATCACCAAGCGGGTAATCGTGTGCGCGGGAACAGGCTGCGTTGCCAGCGGATCGCTGCGGGTTTATGAACGACTCGTTGCAGAGATAGAGCGATGGGGACTCGACGTCGAAGTTGAGCTCAAGTTGGAGGAAGACTCCATCGAAGAAAATGCCACCTGCCCCGGGGCGAAATTTCTTGTCTCCAAGAGCGGTTGCCAAGGGTTCTGTCAGATGGGACCCCTTGTCACTATTCTACCAGAAAATATCTTCTACGTGAAAGTGCGTCCTGAAGATGCGCCGGAAATTGTTGAGCGCACGCTCTTAGGCGGCGAAGCCATTGACCGGCTTCTCTACGTTGACCCACGAACACGCAAGCGAGCGGTCCGCACCTCAGAAATTCAATTTTATGCAAAGCAAAAACGCTTATTGTTATCCCAATGTGGTCTTATTGACCCCGAACAGATCGCTGAGTATATTGCAATAGGTGGCTACAAGGCGGCGCAACGCGCTTTCCTTGCTATGACTCCCGAACAAATTTGCGAAACCATTACGCGCTCCGGCTTGCGGGGAAGAGGCGGCGGAGGATTCCCAACCGGCGTTAAATGGGAAGCCGCCCGAAAGCAACCCGGCGAGGTGAAGTACGTGATCTGTAACGGTGATGAAGGTGACCCGGGGGCATTTATGGATCGCAGCGTCATGGAAGGAAATCCCCATTCTGTCCTCGAGGGGATGATGATAGCTGCGCGAGCGATCGGCGCACATCAGGGGTATATCTACGTCCGCGCTGAGTATCCTCTGGCAGTGAAAAGGCTCCGAAAAGCCATCAACGATGCACGGGCTTACGGGCTCCTTGGCCAGAACCTCTTTGAATCGGGCTACGATTTTGATATCGAAGTGATGGAAGGAGCTGGTGCCTTCGTCTGTGGCGAGGAAACTGCCCTCATTGCTTCCATCGAAGGCAAGCGAGGCATGCCTCGCCCGAAGCCTCCTTTCCCAGCTCAAGCCGGACTCTGGGGAAAGCCCACGGTCATCAACAACGTCGAGACGCTTGCCACAGTGCCCCTCATTATTCGAAACGGAGTTGATGCATTCAGGGAAATTGGGACGCCGTCGAGCCCGGGAACGAAAACTTTTGCTCTCACTGGTCATACCCCCAATTCTGGCCTCATCGAGGTTCCTTTCGGCACAACCCTGCGGGACATTATTTTCAACATCGGTGGTGGGGTGACCGATTCGCGTGGGCGAATTCGCGACGACGCTTTCAAGGCCGTCCAAATTGGTGGGCCATCGGGCGGCTGCCTCACCCATGAGCACCTTGATCTCCCTCTCGACTTCGACAGCCTCAAAGGCGTTGGGGCCATGGTCGGGTCCGGCGGCCTCGTCGTCATGAACAACCAGACGTGTATGGTCCAGGTTGCTCGATTCTTCATGCAGTTCACGCAAAACGAGAGTTGCGGCAAATGCGTTCTGTGTCGGGAAGGAACAAAGCAGATGCTTGCCCTCCTTGATGACATCATCGAGGGGCGCGCAACGACAGATACGATCGAGCTTCTCGAGCTCCTCGCTCGAACAGTCCAGAAAGGCTCGCTCTGCGGTTTGGGAAAAACGGCACCGAACCCAGTGCTCTCAACCCTCAGGTATTTCCGAGAAGAATACGAAGCGCATGTTGAGAAGAAGCGGTGTCCGGCAGGGCAATGCAAGGCGCTGGCTCTGCCGACTATCAACCCCGAGAAGTGCAAAGGTTGCGGGGTGTGCGCGCGAAAATGCCCTGTCGGTGCCATCACTGGTGAGCGCAAGAAGCCCTATACCGTTAACCCCGACTTGTGCATCCGATGCGGTGCCTGTGTTGAAGCATGCAAACTGGATGCCGTGAGCTACGCATGACAAGAGAGGAGTGAAAACCATGACACCCCAGCAAAGTAAGAACAAAATCTTCATCGACGGAATGGAAGTAACGTACGCGCGCGAGAGGAACGTCCTCGAGATCTGCCGAAAAGCGGAAATCGATATTCCCACGTTTTGTTATCACTCTCATTTGAGCGTCTATGGTGCATGCCGTTTGTGCTTGGTCGAAGTGGAAGGGCTCGGAATTGTGACTTCGTGCACGACAGCGCCCCAACCAGGCATGCGGGTGCGCACGAACACTCCTGAAATCCGAGAGATGCGGCGCGTGGCAATAGAACTTCTCTTGGCAAACCACGATCGCGATTGTCCGACGTGCCCCAAAAACGCGACCTGCAAACTTCAGGATCTTGCGCGCCGGCTTGGAGTGAGAGAAGTGCGATTCCGTTCCGTCACCCCTGCCCATGATATCGACCGAAGCTCCCCGTCGCTCGAACGTAACCCTAACCGCTGCATTTTGTGTGGAGACTGCGTTCGGGTGTGCACAGAGGTGCAAAGTGTGGGCGCGATAGATTTCGCATTCCGCGGGAGCAATACGAGAGTTACTCCATCTTTCGGAAAGAAGCTCAGTGAAAGCGAATGTGTTTATTGCGGCCAGTGTGCGGCAGTGTGTCCAACGGGTGCAATTGTTCCTCGCTCCGAGGTTGAGGATGTATGGAGAGCTCTGGCGGACCCGCAGAAGAAAGTAATTGCACAGATTGCTCCTGCTGTTCGCGTTGCTGTGGGCGAAGCATACGGTTTACCTCCTGGGACAGCAGCAACAGGCCAAGTTGCTGCGGCTCTCCGTCGGATGGGCTTTGCGTATGTCTACGACACGTCGTTTGCTGCCGACCTCACCGTTATCGAAGAAGGAACCGAGTTTCTTCGACGCAAGGCTCAAGGAGGGACTCTTCCCCTGTTCACGTCATGTTGTCCAGCGTGGGTAAAGTTTGCGGAACAGTACTTCCCCGATCTTCTTCAGCACCTGAGTTCCTGCCGGTCACCTCAGCAGATGTTCGGATCGATAGCGAAGGCTGTTCTGCCGGCGCAGCTCGGCATTCCGCGTGAGAACCTTGTTGTGGTGTCGATCATGCCGTGCACAGCGAAGAAATTCGAAGCTCGTCGACCGGAGTTTGCATCCAATGGCGTTCGCGACGTGGACTACGTTATCACGACGCAAGAGCTGATCTCCATGATTGAAGCCCAAGGACTCAATCTCGCACACCTGCGACCTGAGTCCCTTGATTTACCATTCGGCCAAAAAACTGGAGCAGGGGTCATCTTTGGCAGTAGTGGTGGAGTAACGGAAGCGGTTCTGCGTTACGTTGCCTCTCGTAACTACGCCTCTGATGTTCCTCGGATTGAGTTCCAGGAAGTGCGTGGGGCTGATAACCTACGGGAAGCTGAGGTGCAGATCGCAGGAAGTCATCTTCGCGTAGCCGTGGTTCACGGCTTAGGGGCTGCACGCGCTTTGGCTGAAAAAGTGCGTCGTGGCGAAGCGCACTATGATCTAATTGAGGTAATGGCGTGCCCCATGGGATGTGTGGGCGGAGCCGGACAGCCGGTCATGAAGCGCCTCTCCGTTCTCAACAAACGAAGTGCAGGACTTTACGACGTCGATCGTTCTATAGAGATTCATACAGCGCATCAGAATCCAGCTGTGCAGGAGTGCTACCGGAACTTGCTCGGAAGTCCCGCAAGCCCGAAGTCCCATGAACTACTTCACACGCGCTATCAAAGTAGAAGACGCGGTTTCTCTTTGCCAGTGGAGGTCAGTAAGGCTCCGGAAGCCCAGTTGGAAGTCAGCGTTTGCGTAGGAACGAACTGCTACCTGCGCGGTAGCAGGCGTTTGCTCAACGCTCTAGTGGAAGAAATCGATGCGCGCGGCTTGCAAAATCAGGTTGCCGTGAAAGCAACGTTTTGTTTCGAGAATTGCACTCACTCTCCCAACGTTGCTGTGGGCAATGTCCTTGTGAGCGAGGCTACGGTTGAGAAGGTTCTCGAGGAAGTGAACCGACAGCTCGCATCTGCGAAGGCGGCTCTCCCCGCGAAAGGATAAAGACAATGGGACAAAGGACACGCGAACATTCACCCATCATTTACACGAACCGAGCTGCATGCCGCGACTGCTATCGGTGTGTTCGTGTGTGTCCTGTGAAAGCAATTCGCATGCGTGATGGGCAGGCGCAGGTTATCGAAGAGCGATGCGTCTACTGTGGAACATGTGTGAGAGAATGCCCACAGAAAGCAAAGCATGTTCGTGATGACACTGCGTGGGCAGAGGAGCTTCTTGCGCGCGGGGGCAAAGTCGCGGCAAGTGTCGCCCCTACTTACGCTGCGGCATTTGTTCCCCACGAACGCGCGCGGCTTGCGAGTGCGCTACGGCGATTAGGCTTTTCGATAATCGCTGAAACAGCCGTCGGAGCAGCGGTTGTTGCAAAACTGACAAAGCTATTCATTCAGGAACGTGGCGAAGGTGCATATATTTCGAGCGCGTGCCCGGCTGTCGTGCGCTATGTTGAGCGTTATGCACCGCAGTCAGTCCCCAACCTCATGCCCGTCGTATCGCCCATGATTGCTCATGCTCATCTTCTTCGCGAGCAACACAAAGCGGATGCAGTTGTTTTCATCGGACCCTGTATCGCCAAAAAATTTGAAGCGGAACGCCGGGAATATGAAAACGTTGTCGACTGCGTAATCACTTTTGAAGAATTGCGCGCATGGCTCGATCGCGCAGGAATTAGCTTTAACTCTCTTGAGGAAAGCCGATTCGACGAAGAGGCACCTGCGCCTGCCCGTGCTTTCCCCGTTACGGGTGGACAGCTCTATGCTGCAGATGTTCCTGCCGAGTTTCTCGATGGGACTGTGTGCGCTATCTCGGGAGTCGAAGATCTGCGCGAATCGCTCACACTCGTCGAAAGCGGAGCCCACCTCGTCGTAGAGCCACTTTATTGCTCTGGCGGATGTATTGGTGGTCCAGCGATGGCGACCGATGCTAATCTCTTTGAGCGGCGCATCCGGGTACTCGAGCATGTTCGAAGTGCTGCGCGCGATAATAATCGCAAAGCTGCTTTGCCGTACGACGCAGAAACGCTCCGTGTGGAGACTTTTCGAACAAAATTTTCGGCAGCGCCGGTAGAGACAACCCCCGTCAGCGAAGATGCCATTCGACGTGCGTTGGCAAAGATTGGCAAGCTCGACCCACGTGACCAGCTCAACTGCGGGGCATGCGGTTATAACTCGTGCCGCGACAAAGCAATCGCTGTCGTGCGGGGACTTGCTCAGCCTGAGATGTGCATGCCGTACATGCGTTTTCTTGCCGAGCGGCGAACGGATCGCATCATTGAGACAAGCCCCAACGGCATTGTCATTCTCGATCGCGACCTGCGCATATTAGCCATCAATCCCGCGTTTCAGAAAATGTTTCTCTGCTCGGAAGCAGTTCTGGGGCGCCCCATCTCATATCTCACGGATGCCAAACCTTTTGAAGATGTGGCTTCAGGTGTTTCTCCGAGAGTTGAGCGGACAACGCGCGAAATTGCCTATGGAAGAGTGTTTCACCAGATTGTTTACGGTATGCCCGAGGACGGGCAGATCGTCGGTATTTTTGTCGATATCACTGAAAGCACATTGACACGCGAAAAGCTCACCGTCTTGCACGAGCAGGCACTTGCGCGCAGCCGTGAGTTACTCGATCACCAAATCCGGATGGCGCAAGATATCACTCGTTTGCTTGCCGAGAATACAGCTCGAGGCGAGGAGCTTGTAAAGAATCTGATCGATATTGCGGTGGTTGAGGCTCCCAGTAATCCAAGCTCATCTCGGGAGTAAAGAAAATGACAATACTCTACCTTGAGGTCGAGTCCTACCAAACTCCCAAGAAGAGCGGCGATGTCTGCGGTGACGTTGTTCAGGTGCTTCGTCAATGCGATGCGACAACCGTGATTCTCGCCGATGGTCTCAAAAGCGGCATCAAGGCGCGTCTGTCGGCACTTTTTACCGTCGAACGGCTGTGCACCAAGCTGGAGTGCGGTTCATCGCTCTCGCAAGCAATGAGCGATATCCTCACCACTCTCGAAGAGAATCGCCGACAGCTCTCGATGTGGACCGCACTCACTGTTGTGAGAATGTTGCCGAGAGGACAATGCACAATTCTCACATACGAGATGCCACCTCCACTTTCTGTAGCGCGTCGCCATGTTAACATGATTCGCTCCCACTCGATCAACTTTGGAGCTTGCGTCGTCTCACAATACGAAGTCGACCTTGGAGAAAACGAAGGACTCTTGCTCGTTTCCGATGGGATCACGGAAGCCGGCATAGGAAATGGTCTCGCTCTTGGATGGGGAATTGAGGGAGTGCGGAGAGACGCAGAGCTGTTCATTACGCTCGATGCTATCCGGAATCTCCCGCGCTTACTCGTATCACGTGCTAGTGAGCTAAGCGGGGGCAGCCAGACTGACGATGCAAGTGCCGTCCTTTTACTGGCGCGACGCTCGCGGCGTGTGATTGTGTTCACCGGGCCACCGCTGAGCCCCGACAGAGACGCTGAAGTTGTAGGGCGTTTTCTCGATAGCGAAGGTTGTAAGATTGTCTGTGGAGGGACGACTGCTGGCATCGTAGCACGCTATCTTGGAACGGAGGCAATAGTGGATCCCAAGTCGCTTCACCCTTATTGTCCTCCTCGTTACATTCTCGAAGGCGTAGATTACGCAACCGAGGGAGTGATAACCCTCAACCAACTTTACAATCTTCTCGATGCCTCACCCCGTGTGCTCGAAGAACGCAATGTCGTCACAGAACTCTATGAAACGCTGTGTGCGGCTGATGTGATCGAATTCATTGTGGGGACAAGTGAGAATCCAGAAGGCTCTAGCCAGCCTTTCCTTCAACAGGGCGTGCTGGGGCGTCGCCAGATAGTTCCACTCCTTGCGGAGAAACTTCGCTCGCAGGGAAAGCTTGTCACGATCGAGTGGTGTTAGAAATGGAGCTGGCGGTCGGATTCGAACCGACGACCTGCTGATTACAAGTCAGCTGCTCTGGCCAGCTGAGCTACGCCAGCTCTTCCAAGAGGATCCGCGGTATGCCTACTCCTGAACGGTGCAATTTATTTAGAGGAGACGGTTCTATTTCGTTCCTCCAGCAATGCGCAATTCAGGTTTCTTTCATTACGAACTCTGCCGCAAAAGCGTAGTTCCATTGAACATGCTACTCCATCAGCGGAGCCTGGACTGCCTTAGTTCTCACACGGATGATGCGCGAGGAAGCGTGCACAGCACCACACGGTCTTCTCCGTCAACCTCTGTAAGGCGCACCTGGATTACTTGCGAGTAATCAGTTTCAATGCGGCGCGCTACATAATCGGGCTGGATTGGATATTCTCGCAAGCCTCTATCCACGATGACCAGTAAGCGGATGAGACGAGGTCGACCAAAATCTACAATTTCATCCAAGCCTGCACGGATCGTTCTCCCCGTGTAGATAACATCATCGATGAGTATGATCTTTTTATCCGTCACGTCGAAATCGATTGCCGTCTTGCCTACCACCGGCTGTGGTCCAAGGGTAGACAGATCGTCACGGTACAAAGTGATATCGATCTCGCCAGTTTTCACCTTCTGGCCATGGTTTTGTTCCATGAGCTGAGCAATTCGCCGCGAGAGATAAATGCCGCGCGTTTTGATTCCCAGGAGGACTAAGTCTGGATCGTGCGGGAAATCACGATGGAGAGTTGCTGCCAGTAGCGCAAGCTCTCGGGCGAGGTCGTCTGCTTCCATGATGACGCGTTGAATTGGAAAATCTTCGGCCACGGGACTCCACCTTCTTTCAAAAATTAGTTTTGCTGTAATAACGTCGGGTGCCGTTCAAGCCGTACGCTTTGGTCACGGCTCGAGATTTCAAAATCAAGTACAATCGCTTTCGTGCACGAAAAATGTTTTGCCTGGCCTTGGCTCGCTTTTAAACAGCCGCGCGGAGTGCTTGCTCGCATTCTGGGTAGCTGAACGTAAATCCACTGTCTAAGAGCCGTTGCGGAATTACCCGTGTACTTGCCAGCAGCATTTCCTCTGCCATCTCACCCATCATCGCACGCAAAACGAAGGCTGGAACATGGAAGAAAGCCGGCCGACGCAGTACGCGAGCGAGTGTCGCTGTAAAATCTCGATTTCGGACTGGTTCAAGAGACGTAAAATTGACAGGACCGACGAGCGCATCGTTTCCTAGGACAAAGAGAATTCCTCGAATAACATCTTCAAGGGCGATCCAGCTCCACCACTGGGAGCCAGAACCAAGTTTGCCTCCCAGTCCCAAACGAAACAGGGGAAGCATTTGCGCTAATGCTCCGCCATTTCGTCCCAGCACAATGCCAAATCTCATATTGACGACCCGAATGCCATGTTCTGCGAGAGGAGTTGTTGCTTCTTCCCATTGCTTGGCAACCTCGACGAGAAATCCTTTTGTTCCAGGGGGACTTGACTCCGTCATCGTCTCTTCCCCGCGGTTGCCATAAATGCCAATGGCTGAAGCACAGAGGAACACGCGCGGTGGCGCACTGAGTTGGAGGAGAGCATCGACAAGCTTTCTCGTCCCTTCTACTCGACTCATTCGGATTTTATCTTTTTTCTCTGCTGACCAGCGGAGGCCCCCAGCCAGTGGTTCGCCTGCGAGATGGATCACTGCATCGCAACCGTGAAGTTTTTCTGGTTCAACAATACCCGATTCGGGAGACCAGTGCACGTTCGTCGGTGACCCGCCAGCGCCACGCACGAGTTTAGTCACCGTCCACCCCGACGCTTCAAGCCGTGGGCAGAGCTCTCTCCCAATAAAACCATTTGCACCACTGACGAGTACTCGCATCGCATGTTACCTCGCTTGCGTTTTGATAGCAGATTTTCTCTCTTTACTGTTTCGTCTTTTCTCGTTCGAGGACCGCGATGGCGGTAAGGTTCACGATGTCTTTTACTTCATCGCCACGCTGCAGAATATGCACGGGCTTTTTCATTCCCACGAGAATGGGTCCTACCACTTCAGCGTCAGCGAGTCGCGCTACCAACTTATATGCGATATTGCCTGCCTCGAGATTGGGAAAGATAAGAACGTTGGCTTCATTGCCCAATGTGTTGAAAGGATAAGTTTCGTTGAGGTGTTCGGCAATGAGCGCCGTATTGGCTTGCATTTCTCCGTCGATGCGCAACGTCGGATCGAGTTGGCGAGCAATCTCCACTGCGTCACGGACCATTTCTGTGCGAGGATGGCGTACACTCCCGAAGTTGGAAAAACTCAGGAGCGCTACCCGCGGCTCAACGTCGAAACTACGCGCAAGCTCCGCGGTAAGCACTGCTATCCGGGCTAGGCGCTGCGAATCGACGTCGATATTGACGGTCGCGTCGGCAAAAAACAGCGTTCGGTTTTGAGTGATAATGAGATAGACACCGGCGGCTGTCCCGTACCGAGGATCCACACCAATGATTTGCATCGGCGGACGCAGTCCCTGAGGATAATGATACTCGATTCCCGAAATCATCACATCCGCTTTCCCCTGTTCCACCATGACAGCAGCATAGTAATTGGGATCGAGGACGAGCTCACGCGCTTCGCTTAGAGTCACCCCCTTGCGGCATCGCAGTTCAAAGATCCTTTGTGAGAAAGCCTCCCGGTCGGGGGAGGTATAAAGGTCTTCCACGTGAATTCCTGTGAGATCGATCTGCGAGCGCTCGGCTGCGGAGCGAATTGATTCAGCAGACCCAAGAAGAATGGGTTGAGCAATGCCTTGATCGAGGACTTCTCGCGCTGCTCGGAGAATCTTCGGATGCCCTCCTTCAGCGAACACAACACGTCGTGGCGCGCGGCGTGCTTTATGGAAGACAAGCCGCATTATTTCGCGCGAGCGCCCCAGCCGGTTTTCGAGCTCGTCGCGGTATCCATCGATATCGAAGTGATGGCGTGCCACACCAGTTTCCATTGCAGCTTGAGCGACCGCAGGAGCCACCCACAAAAGAACTCTCGGATCCAATGGCTTAGGAATGAGATAGTCCGGACCAAATCGCAAGGAGTCGGTGCCATAAGCTTTTGCCACAGAGTCGGGGACCTCTTCCTTAGCGAGCGAAGCAAGGGCATGTGCTGCCGCAACTTTCATCTGCTCGTTGATTTGTCGTGCGCGTGCGTCGAGAGCGCCGCGGAATATAAAGGGGAAACCCAATACATTGTTGACCTGATTCGGGTAGTCAGAACGACCTGTGGCAACGAGGGCATCCGGACGAATGGCTTTTGCTACTTCGTAAGGCACTTCAGGATCAGGATTCGCGAGTGCAAAGATGATTGGGCGAGGTGCCATGGAGCGCAGCATGTCCTCGGTGACGAGTCCTGCCACGGACAGCCCCACAAAGACGTCAGCATCGCGCATTGCCTCAGCCAAAGTACGGGCAGGCGTTTTTGCCGCAAACTCCCTCTTCCACCGGTTCATTCCCTCTTCGCGACCCTCGTGGATGACACCCTTAGAGTCAACTATTAAAATATTTTCTTTTTTTGCACCGAGAAGGCAGTAGAATCGAGCCGTGGCAATAGCTGCAGCTCCCGCACCACTAAAAACAATTTTGGTTTCCTCGATGCGCCGACCAGTGAGCTCGAGCGCATTGACGAGAGCCGCCCCCGAGATAATGGCTGTCCCGTGTTGATCGTCATGAAACACAGGGATTTCCATGGTTTGGCGGAGGGTGTCTTCGACCTCGAAACATTCAGGGGCTTTTATGTCTTCTAGGTTTACCCCTCCAAAAGAAGGTTCGAGAAGCTGCACCGTACGTATGATTTCGGCGGGATCCTTCGTCGCGAGCTCGATGTCTATTGCATCGATATCAGCAAAACGCTTAAAAAGCAGCGCCTTTCCCTCCATGACCGGTTTTCCGGCAAGAGGTCCAATGTCTCCTAAGCCGAGAACGGCTGTGCCGTTACTGATGACAGCAACAAGATTGCCACGAGCGGTATACCTGAAAACTTCCTCTGGGTTCTTGGCGATCTCACGACACGGTTCTGCGACTCCAGGAGTATAAGCGAGGGCAAGATCACGTTGGGTAAGGCAGGGCTTTGTGGGACGAATCTCGATTTTGCCAGGTCGCGGTTTACTGTGATATAAAAGTGCTTCTTCACGAGTGCTTTTCATCATCTGCCCTTTCTTCAGCACGTCTCAGCTTCCTTTATTGCCATGGCGAACCGCTCGAACGCAACAGCAACTTAGCCCGTTGCTTTTGATTGGCATTACGGCTATTTTCTTGCGTTCGCGGCCTCGTTGGCTCGCAAATTCGCATCTGTGGAAAGTTCACGAAAGTCGAAATTCACTCGAGCGGACGTCATTTTATTGTTTCTCGATATTGGTGCTGCTCTAGCATTCGGAGGAGCCTTGGCACTCCATGCACTTGAGCGCTCACCGTTTCACATTGAATCAGTTTTTGCCCATGTGCTTCTCGCTTTTGGATTTGTCGCTGCGGTGACAGCCCACAACTTGCTCGGACGACGTCCGCTATACTGGTCGCATTTTGACTTTCTGGTTGCCGTATTCTTCGGCTACCTCATCATCAATAGTTGCTATTACAGCGAAGCGCTTGCGATAAGTACCCCGTCAGTTTTGTGGGGACTCGATGGGCTCTGGGCTTTTGCTCTCGGGCGCTATCTCTTTTTTCGCCGGCTAAGACTATTCAACCTTGTTGTGCTGGCTACCTGTTTTGCTTTGTGGGCTTTGTGCGAGTTTCTTTTGAGACCTGGGGGTGGGACTGCCTCTGCAACACCACTTTTCCTCAGGCTAGAGTATTCCCAGAAGTTTGCCTTTGTGATAGGAGTTGTTCTGCTGCTGGCTCAGCCATTCTTCTTGCTTCGGAAACCAGCTGATTTTGTCTTCGGGCTCTGGGGTGCTGTTATCTTGGCAGGGATCACTTTTTGGGGGGTCCAGACAACACTTGATCTCTTGGAGGCAGTGAGACGCGGCACCTTTGGTGCGATGTTTTGGCCGCAGGGGCTCTTGCTCCAAACAATCCGGAGGATTATCCTTGCGTATCCTGTTACGGGAACCGGCCTTGGGACTTTTGGTCTTATGGTCGAAGCATATCGCCCAGTAGCCTACGGAGCCACGTCGCCATTCGTTTCTGGCTTGTTGCGTATGGGTGCTGAGTTAGGTGCCGTAGGAATGCTGTTGTTCTTCGCTGCATGGCTACGAGTGCCGTGGTTCGTCGTTCGTCACTGGGGACTTTTTCCCAACAGGCGCTTACGCATGGGGGTGTTGATATTTCTCTCGCTTGTCCTTCTGGTGGTCGGGCGACTGTTTGTCGCTGATGACTTCTTGCCTCAATGGCAATGGACTTTGTTGTGGGGGATTTTCGGAACCTTTGTGAGCCTTGTTGTTGTCCGCGACCCATTGAGAATCTTTTATGAGCCCGTCGCTCTGTCTTCTGTCGAACAGTCTCCTCGTTCCCGCAGCGCGTGGGTAAAATCAACCGTCCGTTCTGTTTTGAGACCTGGAGCCAGTGACCCGTCCGCTTTCCGGCCTGGAGGTACTGTGTGGCTGCGGCTGGCGGTCGCCACTGTTTTCGCCGTGGGAATCCTCTTTCTTCAGAGCATCCCGTACCTTGCGCATTCTTTGGCTGAGCGGCGAGGGGATGAGGCACTTTCTTCGCTCGAATATGGGGTACGGCTTGAGCGCGCAGTACGGATGTTTCCCGTTTTTTCCGACGGATGGGCAAAACTAGCGCAACACTATCAAGAACGGGCAAGCGGTGACTCGTTTGTCCTGCTTAATTTGGCGCCGACGATCGAAGGAGCTTATACAAACGCCATTCGCTGGAATCCGTACGAGCCAAGCTACTACGAACAGCTCGCTTTCTTTTATTCCGACACGAATGCTTCGAGTAAGGCTCTCGAAACGTTGCGCAAAGGGGTGAGCAACAACCCCAATCACTTCGTACTACGGATGCTTCTGGTGCGAGAATACGAGCGAGCTCAATCGTATGCTCTTGCAACGTGGCACCTTCGCCAGGCTTTGTTCCGGATTTCCCCTCAGCAGGCAGAGCTCTTCATTCGCCTTGCAGAGCTTTACGAGCTGCGGGGAATGCGTATGGATGCAGTCCGGTCGTGCCAATATGCCAGACAAGGTCTGCCTGATTCGTCGAACGCTCTCATGCGTTTGCGGCGCGTCGCCGAGCGGCTAAGAATTGCTTACGCCATGAATTGACGCCAAGCTGCCTAGGGGGCGTCAGGGCATGGCATTATTCAACCTGGGAAACCGGGAACTTTTTAAACTCGCAAAGCTTCAGTGCGCCTTTTCGCCCAGGTCCCACCGTCCATGCTCATCGGTCGGGCTCATTTCCTCTCTTCCAGGAGGTAAATAGCAGCCTCGGATCGAAGGTTGGGGAAGAGGTGTATCTGTCTTCCGTTGGCAACAAAAGCGCGATCGAGGGCTTGCCACCCTTCGCTCTCGCAAAACTCTTCCCAGTCTTTCACCGTGAGATAATGGCGGTTGGGGGTTTCGTACCACGTGTAAGGGAGACATGGAGTGCTGGGTGCTCTTCCCAGGACACCGAGCTGCCAACGAGCGAGCCAATGTCCGAAGTTGGGAAATGATACGATGAGCTGCTTGCCCACCCGGAAAGCTTCGCGAAGCAATCTTTGGGGATGTCCAAGTTCTTGGATGGTAAGGCTGCAAATAACTAGATCAAATCCTGAATCAGCGTAGTGGTCGAGTCCTTCTTCCGCATCTCCATGATGAACACTCAACCCTCGTTGGATCGCGGTGCGAACGTTTTCTTCGTTCAGTTCGATTCCAGTGCCGCGGACGCCTTTTTCATTCACAAGACGTCCGAGGAGTGCTCCATCGCCGCAGCCGACATCCAATACGCGTGCTCGGTTCGGCACATGGGCTACAATCCATTCTTCGATAAAGGCACGATTAGATTCCCTCACCGCTGTCGCCCTCCAAGGTGTGTCTGTGCGCTCTTAAGAGAAACGACTCAATCAGGGGAGCTTGCGCAGCATGCTCCAAAAGAAATGCGTCGTGACCATAGTCGCTGTTGATCTCACAATACGTCGCATCGCCCCCCGTCCGTCGTATGGCTTGAGCTACTTCTTTCAGTTGCTGCGGAGGGTAGAGCCAGTCCGACGAAAACGTGATGAAAAGAAACAGGGTTTTAACGCCCGCAAACACTTCCATCAGCGACCCCGTGCCCTGCGTCAGATCGAAATAATCCAGCGCTTTCGTGAGGTAAAGCAGCGAGTTTGCGTCGAAGCGCTCAACAAAACTGTGCCCCTGATAACGTAAGTAACTTTCCACTTCGAAGTCGATGGATGTGAAATCGTACCCATACCGCTCCTTGTTGCGAAGGCGCCGTCCAAATTTCTTCTCCATACCGATGTCGGAGAGGTATGTAATGTGACCGATCATCCGTGCCACCGCGAGACCCATGCGGGGACCCTCGGTGCCGTAATAGTCCCCCCTATTCCACGCAGGGTCTGCCATAATGGCTTGGCGAGCAACTTCATTGAAGGCGATCTGCTGGGCAGAGTGACGCCACGTCGTGGCAATGGCAATAACCGATTTTACCCGCTCGGGAAAAGCAGCTGCCCACTGAAGAGCCTGCATGCCACCCATCGATCCGCCTGTCACGCAGAGGAGCTGACGAATTCCTAGATGGTCAAGGAGACGCGCTTGAACGTTTACCATGTCGCGGATAGTGACAACAGGGAAGCGCAATGCATATGGCTTGCCCGTAGAAGGATCGATAGACGATGGCCCTGTAGTTCCGTAACAGCTACCGAGTACATTTGAGCAAATTATAAAGTATTTGTTTGTGTCGAACGCTTTGCCAGGTCCTATGAGGATATCCCACCACCCCGGTTTTTTTTGTCCTGGAAGATAACCGGCGGCGTGAGCGCCTCCTGAGAGAGCATGGCAGACCAGCACAGCATTGTCGCGCGACGGCGAAAGTGTGCCGTAGGTCTCGTACGCCACTGTAATCGGCCCAAACTTGACGCCGCTCTCTAACTCGAGACCGTCCTGGAATAGTTCGACGTACTTTGTCTCCACCATTCCCACACTATTGGGCGGTGGTGACGGGTAGCTTTCACTCATGCTCGTTTAGCATTCACCTTCACAGAAGAGTTTTTTCGCATTTATTGTTGGCTTGCTGCCAAAGCTTGATCGAGGTCTTCGATGATATCCTGCACATCTTCAAGACCAATTGAAAGACGAATAAAATCGGGTGTCACGCCTGTTGCAAGCTGTTCTTCGGGCGACAGCTGCTGATGAGTGGTAGAAGCAGGATGAATGATGAGGCTCTTCGCATCCCCGATGTTGGCGAGATGGCTGAAAAGTTTCACGTTGTCGATGAGTTTCTTGCCGGCTTCAAGCCCACCCTTTATGCCAAAGCCAATAATCGCGCCAGCACCTCGGGGAAGGTATTTCTTTGCTCGCTCATAGTCTCGGTGACTTGGGAGCCCAGGGTAATTGACCCACGAAACAGCTGGATGTTTTTCGAGCCACTGGGCAACAGCGAGCGCATTTTGACAGTGGCGCTCCATGCGCAGCGGAAGGGTTTCTATCCCCTGCAAAATAAGGAAAGAATTGAATGGCGAAATGCACGGCCCGAGGTCGCGCAACAGAGCCACTCGCGCCTTCATGATGTACGCAGCGCCGGGGACCACTGCTTTGTCGTGGAGCCCGAAGGGTTCCCAGAAAACGAGACCATGATAAGACGCATCAGGTTCGGTGAATTCAGGAAACTTTCCGTTCGCCCAATTAAAACGCCCCGAATCGACAATGGCACCACCAATAGAGGTCCCATGCCCGCCAAGAAATTTGGTAAGTGAATACACGACGATGTCGGCTCCAAACTCGAATGGTCTAAAAATGTAGGGGCTTACAGTGTTGTCGACAACGAATGGAATCCCTGCCTTGTGCGATATTTCCGCAATCGCTTCGAAATCGTCGACGTTGTTCTTGGGATTCCCGATCGATTCCATGTAGACGAGGCGCGTGTTGTCGTCGATTGCTGCCGCAACATTCGCAGGATCCGACGAATCGACGAAGCGGACTTCGATACCCATCTTTGCCAGCGTATGCTGGAAGAGGTTGTAAGTCCCGCCATAGAGATAACTTGTCGACACGATGTTTTGGCCTGCACGGGCAATATTGAGGACTGCGAGGGTGATCGCTGCCTGACCCGATGAGACAGCCAATGCGCCGACCCCGCCATCGAGCGCTGCCAGCCGTTTTTCGAGCACGTCAGTGGTCGGGTTCATAATTCGCGTGTAGATGTTTCCAAATTCTTGCAGAGCAAAGAGACGGGCAGCGTGTTCAGAGTTGTCGAAAACGTATGACGTTGTTTGGTAGATCGGAACAGCACGGGCTTTCGTGGCAGGATCGGGCGTTTGCCCCGCGTGCAATGCCAAGGTTGCTGGACGATACTTTTTCTCTTGAGTCATCTCATCATGTCCTTTCGTCGAGTTCAGGCGTTTTTCAAAAACCGAGCAAATACCGCTTAAAAGTGACAACTGTACCAACCTGGTTCTTTCTACAACGTCGCTGCGTATGAATTGCAATTTTTCCCAAGTGTATGAGAAATGCGCCAGTCAATGCTGGGGAGTAGCCAAGTGGCTAAGGCACGGGTCTTTGGAACCCGCATTCGAAGGTTCGAATCCTTCCTCCCCAGCCACTTTACTTATCTTCCCAGCTTTGAAGGTTTCGTAATCAGGCTGGAAGTTGACTGGGCATCACGCATATATACGTCGAACTCTTTGCCAACCTTAACTTTTTTCCACGTCTTTGTGACATAGAACGTCACGGTCGAATTGATGCCCCCAAAGGCGTAATATGGGAGGAGTTCTGACTCCATGAGATCTTTTCGCACGAAAACTGCTGCCCCGCTTGCATCAAGTTGCGCTGCGACGTCACGCCATTCGCCTGGAAGCTCGTAGTCTTCCACCCAATCCACACCGATGGGTGGAATGGTGTTTGTCAGGTAGTTGGCGAGTGGTACATTCGGGAGTGTCTTAAAGTTGGGGCCATACTCCGATGCCAATTGTTTGAGTTCGCTGTAGGTTCGCCACGCCTTGTCGTCGGCGTAGATCCCCGTGGCTTTCCTGAAAATGTCTCCCATGTGATGAGTACAACACCAGATCGGCTTGGACTGATAGGGGAAGCAATTGGCAAAGCTATAGACTGCTAACCCACCCCAAAGGAGAATGTGCAGTACAGCCCGACTTGCCTTACGCGGCATGAGGTGAACCCCAGCGTGGAAGATAGCGAAAACAAGGGGCCCAGAACAGAGTGCGGGCGTGGGATAACCATTCGTGGCGGAGCATGACCATGCGAGGACAAGGCCATAGAGAGGAAGTATCGAGCCGGGGACTTTCCGCGGCTCTAATGTCAGCACTGCGGTGACAACTCCCAGCCACATGAGACTTCGGACCGCATGAAATGGAATGTTGAAGCCCATGCCATTTTTCCATCCTGGATGGGTAACAAAGCTCTGAAAAATTTCACCGAGCGATTTGCCCCCGTAGTTATGCCATAGGAATCCGCCAGTGAGCCAGGCCGCTAAGCGCCGCAGAAGTTCATTCACCGCGGTGTAATTATCGATTGTTTCAAAGATGAGCGCAATGCTTACGGCAATGGCTGAAATGGTGCAGAGATACTGAGACTTCTTCGCATCGCGGAGCACAAGGAGCCGGGCAGCGGAAAAAAGCAGAAGGGGAAGAAAATAAGTTCCTTTCTCGAAATAAGGGAAGAGCCCGCTATAAATAAAGACGTTTCCCCGGCCAGTGGTGTTTGTCGTCTGATGAATCATCGGGGTAAGGATTCCTAGCATGGCTCCTACCCCAGTCAGTATCAGTGACACCGCCGCGAGAACGCCTATCGCTTTGACGGCTGCCTGGCGGCCGTAAAGGACAAACACCACGACAATTGCCATAAAGGGCATGGCGATGAAGGACTGTTTTGTAAGTAGGCCAGCCAAAACGGCGATCATGCCCGTGGCAATCCACTTTGGCGCATCTCCTCTCGTCAGCAAATAAAGTCCAAGTGAGAAAAAGAAAATCCCATCGGTTGATGTCCAAGCCATGGGGGGGAAGTTGTGAACCGAATAAATGAACCCTAATGCTGCCATAGCGTAGACATTGAGGTGGAACCTTTCCAGCGGCACCCATCGCTGCAGCGCCGCAAAAAGGAAAAAATTAGATGCCGCCGCCATGACGTAGTTGAGGAAGCGATCAAACAGGATTTCAAGCGACTCAGGCATCAAAAGCAGCGACAAAGCATGCACATAGGCTGGCATTGCTGGTCGCACGCTGATGAAGTCGCGATGGGGAAGTTGGCCGTTTATCACGCGCCATGCATAAGCCAGAACAAAGCCGTCGTCTCTTTCGGTAAAGCCGTATCGCCCGAAAGCCAAAAAATAGTAAACGGGAAGCGCAAAGAGAAGAATCTTCCAGAAGACGTGAATGGAAGAATCTTCTGGAGTTTCGGCGAGAGGCGCGAGCGTAAGGCGAAGTTTCTTGCGCAACGAAAATTCGGGCGCGGGAACTTCACGAGAAACTGCCACTCGCGAAGGGCGGCGTTTCCGTGTCTTCTTTCGTGGCTTTTGCTGGTGCGTGGCAAGGGGATCACGCTTGTCTTGTAACGTCATTCTATTTCGGTCGACTCCTCGGCAATTTTAGTCACGAGTTCTGGACTTTTTCAAAAAGGGGAATAGCCCTTTTTTCGGAGACGGAAGAGGGGTCGGTGTGAATGCCTCTGTCGGACGAGGCACGGCCGCAGGCGTGTGCACAGACGCCGGCGACGCAGCCCGCTCTTTCGCAGTCGAACGACTGGGGAGTTTTTTGTCTCGCGAATTCGCTGACGAGCTTACAGGTTGTGCCGTAGGTCCAAAACGAGGTTTAATGGCTTTGTTGCGAACTTTGACTTCATAGCGTCTTATCGCTTCTTCGAACAGGTTTGTCATAATAACTTCTCGGACATATGCTTCCACGACATTTCGTGCCCCTTCAAACCCTGGCTTGGGTTCTTCGATTGCCACGAGTTTCAGGAGTTGGTAACCATCGCCAAGCTCGATGACGTCGCTCACTTCGCCCGGCTTGAGGCGCCCGATAGCTTCAGCCTGGGCGGGAGAAATCGGCGTAGAAGCATCGATCCAACCAACATCGCCGGCAGTGGCAGTTGTGGGTGAGTCACTCTCGCGCTGAGCAAGCTCCTCGAACGAGACCCCTTTCGCAATTTCTAAACGAATCTTTTCGAGTGCTTCTCGCGCTTCCTTTTCACGGCCGGGAATCTTCTTCTTAAAGATCTCTCGGAGATGGAAGCGGCGAGAAGCTTGGAATTGATCGGGACTCGCATTGTAAAGTTCGCGCAATTTTTCTTCCGGATAGGTTTCTTGAAGTATTTTCGCTACGATTTTGTCCACAAGCAGAGCATCTCGGATTTCGTCCTCGACTTCTTCTTCTGTAAAGCCAGCTTGGCGTAAAGCAGCAGGGAGGTTCTGACCGAAACGTGCCTGTCGGCGTTCTAGTTCTGCTTTCACTTCGTCATTGGTTACCTGGATACCTCGTTCACGAGCGACCGCGGCGACAGCCGTCTTGTGTGTCCAGTTCGTAATAATTTCGTCTTCGATTTTGAGTCGCTGGTCTTCATTGAGAGTTGCGCCTCGGAGAATCTCCACTGCTTTGATCCGCCGCTGAAGGGCTTCCCGGGTGAGGAGCTTGTCCCCGACATTTGCTGCAATGGCCTTACTAGCAAGAAGATGTCCCAGTTTGGATGTTTCGCCGCGTTTAGCGAGTTCTTCAATACCCCGTGCAATAGCAGAGCCGGCCTCGCTCTCTGGAGAATAACGAGGAAGGTCTGGGGGCGGAGTGGATTCTCGGCCGGGGGGCGCAGTTATTTTCTCTTGGGACACAGAAGGGAGAGCTGCGTCGTCAGAGGGTAATGTCGCCTCCGTGGAGGCGGATGTGACAGGTTCGATACGGGTGACAGGTAGATTTGAAAAGGTGACCACCGCACGTCCCTTCCGAACGGTAAACTCTCCCGTTGTTCTGATCTCTTTGACGAAAGTCGATATTGGTGTCTGTGAGATGGGCACGGCCGGACTATTCGGCGCGGGGGATGCTGGCGTCGCTTCTGCCTCATCCTTGCTCATCGCCGAGCGGGCTTGAGCCTGCTCTTTGGCACGAGAAGGTGACGGTGACACGCTCGGCTCTAATTTGGGCGGCCGATTCTCTTTGCTCAAGGGCTGCTCAACATTATTTGATTCTGGCGGCAAAATCTTTGACGTGGGCGACGGGGTAAGTGGCGGGGTTGCTCGGACGGTAGCCCGTGGCGTAGGAGTCCACGTCGCTTGAGGTGTCACACTCGGTGACGGTGTTCCGGAATAAACCGTAGGAATGGGAGGAGGTCCTCCCCATACCTCTTGCATGAGAGGATGCTGAGGATCACTCCAGCGTGGTGCTTTGCCCGCATCAGTAGCAAGGCTCGGATCGGCAGCAGGAGAGTTCGTAATGTCCGTAGCACCCGCGTTAGTGACGAGAGGCAAGGGCGTTTGAATGAGATGCGAGGGGATATTGTGCACGCGTTGGAAAACAGACTGGGTGGGACGCGGTGTTGCAGCAGCTTGTGCCAACTCGCGGGGAACAGCCACCGGCGGTGGCGTTTGAATCGGCAGCGATTGCCCAGGCTGAGAAGATGTGGACTTCATCCTTTCGACGTAGTAGCGCACCTGGGCGAGGCGGTCGTCTTCAGTTCCTGCGGCTGGCCTGGGACTGGCCACGCTTGGAGGAGAAGCACTCATATTTGCCATCTGTTGCCGCGGCGTTTCTACCGGTAATTCGAGCGGCGTTCCTTGAACGGCCGCGGCACCAGTCCCAAGAGTTCCCTCCTTTGGCACCTCCGCAGTTGTTGCTGGTGTGAATCCCGTGCTGGGCGAGGCAGAGGGATTGTCAGAAGGCGGTGAAACTAACTTTGGGCTTTCCTGTCGTAGATTATTCACGTTTCCTGAAGTGCTTCGCCTTGGTGAGTGTTCAGCTGTTTCGATGTCAGCGTCGACAGGTGGCGCTTGCGGCACCTGAGAACCCACACCGGCACCAGCCTGATCATGCTGCTCTTCATGAGTGTTTTTTTCGAGAGATGCAAAAACAGCAGGGAGAGGACGGTTGGCATGGCGTCCCCGCAGCAATGATAAAGCAATAACGAGTGTGAGGCAGCTCAGGAACAGTGCCACAAAGAGCAGAATTTGGCTGTAATCGGTCTTACGCGCTGGCAATGGCGGTTCTCTCATCCAAAGGAAATTTCACAGCCTGTTGCACAAATCGTTACATTTGCGTTTCGCAAAAGAATCAAGAAGCATTCCGAGCTCTTCGGGTGAGACGCCGAAAATCGAATGTTTTCGATGCGTTTTCTTGTCGCACGCGAGCCACTGCGCGGACATCAATTCTCACGGAGAGACGAACTGCTCGATTGGTGCAAGAATATCACTGCTACTCCGGTCGGTTAGGGGATTCGCTCGCGAAACTCTTGAGATTATGGGTTGCTTCTCGGATCCAGCGTTTCAGCTCTTGCATTTGAGCAGGCGTGAAAGCTCCACTCGCCCACCAGTAGATTGAGTTGTTTTGAAGAAGTGGCTCATCTGCTAAGGGAACCGATGTCGTGCTGGTAACAGTTGCCCACTCTTTTGTGCCGGGAATGGGAGAGTATTCTGCCAGGCGTGGTGTGCCACCAGAGTCGATGACCAGCTTGATAGCTTGCCGAACTTCGTCGAGCGATTGTCCGGGGAGACCGCACAGGAGATACACGCCGATTTGATCAGGCGTATAACCCGCCGCGTGCAGATTCCTCATGGCTTCCAGAAAGTGAGCAACTGTAATGCGTCTACCGAGCTTGCGCAGACGTTCCGCATTCGCCGTCTCTAGACTGATGCGAACAGTCTCGATTCCCATCCTTCGCATTGCATGAGCGACTTCGAGTGTGATCATGCTAGCAAAAAGACTGTTTGGCGTATGGAATCGAACCCGAATATTTCTTCTCTCGATTTCTTTCGCGATAAGGAGAAAGTGTGATTCATAATTGAGGAGGAGCGCGTCGTCGCAAAAGGCGATATCTTCAGTGCCCAGCTGCTCGACGACGTAGTCAATTTCGTCCGCAACGCGAGAGGGAGATTTCGGACGCCAATGCGGGAGGAGCTTCTCGGTAGCGCAGTAAGAACAATGATAGGGGCAACCACGGCTTGTCTCAATCGACAATGCTTTGTTCCATGTGCGCAGATTCCAAGCTGGGAAGGGCAGACTATCGAGGCGGCTCATGTCGATGGTAGGCGCATCCACACGAAGTCCCGTGGTGGCTTCAATGAGTCGAGGCAGCGCGTTTTCTCCTTCTCCAGACCAGACGAGTGTGGCGCCCGTTACTCGGCGTGCATGCTCGGGACAAAGCGTTGCATAGGTTCCTCCAAGAAGAACGGGAACATCCCTCCACACGAGGCGACACAAGTTTATAGTGTCCGCTACTCCCGGATACCAGTAGGTCATTCGCGATGTTACGAGAATGACATCGGGTCGATGCCGGCGACGCAGCTCTTCCTCTGCAAGCCACGGCGGGAGCCCGTAGCGTTTATAGCGTCGAGGTACCCACGAGAGACAAGCTGGTTTAGAAATCTCCTCCGCATAATATTTCCCTGTGTGAAACTGGCGTTCTCGCGGAGTGCGCGGAAGGTTTGGGTGGTGTCGATCTGTAAAATCGAGATAGTCCACCTCCCACCCCGCGTCCCGCAACACCGCCGCAAGACTCAACAGGCCAACTGGACACGACCAAAAATCATACGCTGAAAAATCGTAAATCCATGGCACAACAAGGAGAGCTCTTGGCATTGTGTCGCCTCACATCTCGATTACCTACCACAGTGTGACGGATTCTAGCACGAAGAGGCGGATAATCTTTGTCCTCGCGTTGTCTCTCTCGAGAAAGAAATAGACGAAGAAGGCGGACAACCTCAAAACCCTCAGGGCAGGCTGTGAGCAGAGAAAACGGCATGTGGGGACCGCTCGAAGGTAACGGCTGAAAAGTTCGGCGAGGTCCGATGGCTCAGCTATGAGACCCCCGAGGGAAATGCAATTGTCGCTTTTTCTCTACAAAGGCTGTACGGCAATGTTACGACAAAGCAATTTGTTTCAGGACCTG
>Ga0123519_10002772_pt1 | contig 29315 bp, 22 predicted proteins | sample YelNatPaOPRAMG02_FD_87396 | JGI IMG/M metagenome (GOLD analysis project Ga0123519, IMG submission 87396) | Hot spring microbial communities from Yellowstone National Park - Yellowstone National Park OP-RAMG-02 (version 2) | ecosystem: Environmental > Aquatic > Thermal springs > Hot (42-90C) ... | reverse complement strand
GGAGTGGTACCCGGGAATGTTGTGGCTTCTCCACAACAAACTGAACGTCAGTTCGAATTGGAGCGGGCAGTTGAGTGCATGCTTTTCGTATCTACAGAGCCGCTAAGTTTGGCACAGCTTTCGGAGGCGCTGCAGGTTGATGAGAAAATAGTCGAGGAGGCGCTTGATTCGCTTGATAAACGATTGGAGTCTTCCAGCGGACTGCAGCTCATGAGAGTCGCGGGCGGATACCAGCTATGCACCAGGCCGGAGTATGCAGAGTGCTGTGCAGCAATATTACAGCCGGCTCGCAAGAAGTTGTCGAAGGCTGCTCTCGAAACTCTGGCAGTTATTGCCTATCGCCAACCTTGCACACAGCCTGAAATCGAAGCGGTGCGAGGGGTAAGCGTTGACGGCGTCATCAAGACGCTACTGGATCGCGGTTTGATCAAGGAAGCGGGTAGAAAACAGAGTCCGGGGAGACCCATATTGTATGCTACCACAGACGAGTTCTTGCAGTATTTCGGATTGAATGACATTTCCGAGCTGCCAGACATCGATAGCCTTGCGAGTGACGAATCTAAAGCCCTGCAGATCAAACGCGAGGTTCTAAGCGAGGCAGAAAGACGTCAGCAAAACTGCGACTCACGCGAGGATAGTATTGGTACGAATTCGGATATCGAAAAATAATTTGGGTAGGAGATATAGGGCAAATCGGAGCTGTGACCTTTCGATAATCGCCGCATTTTTAGTTTTAGCGGCTTTCCTCGTAAAAAGTGATTGCGCTTATGCAGCTCAGAAAGATGTGATTATTCTCAGGTCGGAAGACGAAGCGGTCAGCACCAGTGGCAGGCAGCAATTAGAAGGATCCGTTGTTCGTAATGATGAGATGGCGAGTGCCGTTACTCTCAGCATAGACGTGCCTCCATCCACTTCGACCGCTACTCCAAAGCCTAATGTCAAAGCTGCTAGCTTTGCGCTAATGGATGCGGATACAGGGCAGCTCGTTTGGTCAAGGAACCCACACAGCAGAAGGCCTAACGCGAGCACAACCAAGGTCATGACCGCGATTCTGCTGATTGAGAACTGTGGTATGGCCGAAAAAATCAAGGCTTCAAAGAAAGCTTCGGAAACGCCTTACACATCTATTCATCTGATGCCCGGCGAAGAGTTAACGGCAAAAGACTTGCTGATGGCAATGATGGTACGCTCCGCAAACGATGCTGCGGTTGCTATTGCTGAACACATTGCTGGTTCAACTACTAGGTTTGCCGCGCTAATGAATAAGAAAGCGCGAGAGATTGGGTGCAAGAACACCCATTTCGTCACGCCTAATGGTCTTTATAACAAGGGGCACTATTCCTCTGCTTACGATCTTTGTCTGATGTTTCGATACGCGTTGCGTTACCCCGTATTTAACGAAGCCATTAATACACGCAAATACATTCTGGCAAGCAGAACAATGAACAGGAAGGACCTCGCCCTGTTCTCGCGGTGTAGATTCCTGAGGGATTATCCCTGGGCTGAAGGTGCGAAATCCGGCTACGTTAAACAGGCTGGATATTGTCTTGTCGGTACTGCAGTGCGCAACGGCTGGCGGCTTATATGTGCTGTGCTTAAGAGTGATAACGCTGGCAGAGACATGGCTGCGATCATGGACTACGGGTTTGCAAATTTCGAACCTTATACAGTGGCGAAGGCAGGCGTTCCTTGCGGGCAGGTAGATGTCTTGGGAGGCAGCTTAGCCAAAGTGCCGGTTGCACCGGTGCGCGATGTTCGAGTAGTTGTGCCGAAGACTGGGGCTAAAATTATCGCTCGGATTAGGCCCGCAAAGCTCGAAGCGCCAATTAGAAAAGGCACAAGAGCAGGGATTATTGTTTTACAGGTGAACGGTATTCCTGTTGGCAGCGTCGAATTGAGAAGTGCGTGCGACGTGGGCTTGAGTTTAGCGCGTCGTGTGTGGTTATGTTTGAAAACCGGCATATTGATAATTGCTGTTGTTATTGTTGGGGCATATGGAACAGCGTTTGCAAAAAATACTCGCAGCCGCAGGCGTAGGTTCTCGACGTCACTGCGAAAAACTGATCGCTTCTGGTAGGGTAGCAGTTAACGGCAGGGTTGTTACACTTCTGGGTACAAAAGCGGATCCGGATAAAGACGTCATAACAATCGACGGAAAACGTATCGATACTACGCAGGACAGGATCTACATTCTCCTAAACAAACCTCCAGGGTACACGAGCACTCGTTTTGACAAGTTTGCGGAGCACACAGTGACCGAACTTGTCGACGAGGTGCAGGGATACCTGTTTCCAGTCGGACGACTTGATAAGGACGCCTCAGGTGCTATCCTACTCACCAACGATGGAGAGCTTGCTAATTTGCTGACTCATCCGTCGTACGAGGTCGAAAAAACGTATGAGGTCACCGTAAAAGGACGAATAACCAGCGAGGCTTTAGAGCGCCTAGCTTGCGGTGTAGAACTGGAGGACGGAGTTACCGCACCAGCAAAGGTGCGACTGCTTTCTTACTCTTCGAGGGACGACACAAGTAAGGTAGAAATTACCATCCACGAGGGACGGAAGCGTCAAGTAAAAAGAATGTTTCAGGCTGTTGGTCATCGCGTAATCAAGCTGATGCGCACGCGTTTTGGCACGTTAGATATTAAAGGTCTTGCCGAGGGTGAGCATCGATATCTAACAAGAAAAGAAGTCGCAAAACTAAGGAAAATTGCGTTGAGGAAGACTAATGCGAATCGCCAATGCACGAATCAAGAATGAGACGTCGTGTCGCGCGACGACCTCGATATCGGCAGACGTTTGTCGTCTACTGCTTGTCCTATTTATACTAGCGATTGGCTGTTCCAGTACGGCTTCCATCGGGTTTCCAATGCGCGTTCGCGACGGACGTGGTGAAATTGTTGTTATACGTCGGAAGCCAACGAGAATCGTTTCTTTGACGCCAAGCAATACTGAAATACTTTATTCTTTGGGCTTAGGTGACAGGGTTGTAGGAGTGACCAGGTACTGTGACTATCCTGCAGAAGCGAAAAAGAAGCCCAAAGTAGGCGATATCCAAATCAACACCGAAGCGGTTCTAGCACTCAAGCCAGATTTGATACTGGCACATGCTGTACTCAATGATTCTGTCATTCCCCGACTTGAGAAGCTCGGACTTACCGTTTTTGCAGTGAACCCTGTCACTATTGGTGACGTAGCGCAAAATATACGTACAATAGGAAGAATCACCGGGCGACCTCGAACCGCAGCCAGAATAGCTTCACTACTCGAGACCAAGGTCAAGAACATAGCCATAGCTTGTGCTAAGCGTCCACTGCGCAGGGTGCTGGTCGTGGTTCAATCTAATCCACTTTGGGTTGCAGGTCCGAGGACGTTTGTAGACGAAATGATTCAAATTACCCACGCGAAAAACGTCGCATTCGATGCCCGCCCTGGATTCGTAACCTTTTCGAAGGAATTAGCGATCGTTCGTAATCCCGACGTGATCGTAGTAGGCATAGAGGCGGACGCGAAGTACTTTCTGAAGAGTCCCGAATGGCGCAGGACGAACGCTGTGAAGAACAAAAGGGTGTTCGTTATCAAAAGCGACCTGATGGTTCGCGCCGGACCACGGTTGGCGGTGGGACTTGAGCAGTTAGCACGATTTCTAGACTATTGAGGATTGTGGTGATGGTTTTTTATGGGATTTCCGCAATGCGATGTTAATTGCAGTCCCGACACGCGAATGCTATATTGTTATAGCATAATCCGGCTTACGGAGGTCTGAATTGAAGAAACTCGCTGTGCTCTTTCTGACATCTCTTCTTGTTTGCGCTATGGATTTCTCTTGTAAAGCGGGTCAGGTGCTCGATCGCATTCTCAACAACATGATTCTCGATGTGTCCAACGGACCGGTCAACTACAAACAGTCGAAGACTGTTACATCAAAGAAGCCTCTTGGTCAGACTTTTACTACCGGGTCAAGAACTGTTGAGGTATCCCGGATTGCGATTGCGGACGCGTGGTGGCACCCAAGTTGGTCCGAGGACGAGTCTTTGGTCCTAACCCTTTGGGATTCTCCTGCCAAGACTAAGCAGATTGCATCTGCCGAAATGCCCTACAAGTGGCGCGCCTGGGAAGGCGGTGTAATTATGTTCACACTGAATGCGCCGGTACAGCCATCTACTCAATACTATTTCGAACTGACGGTCAAAGGCGGCGACGGCGAAATCGTCGGTATTTTCCTAGGTGGAGAGTATAAAGGTGGTCAAGCTTATGAAGGCGGGGAACCAGTTGAGAAAAACATATGGTTTGAAGTTCACTCCCGACCAGTCTTCGATCGCGATGCTGCGTATGCGGATAGATTTTCGCGCTGGAATCTCGATTATCCCGGACTTGAGCGGGTAAAGGAAGCTGTACTTGCGAAGGATTGGGATAGGGCAGTAGATGAATTGATCAAGTATTACGAATCTCGAACGGATCTCATTAACCCAGCTGACAAACCGAAGAAAAACCCCAATTACGACACTACTGCTGACGATCTAGTGCTCGAGATGAAGTATAAGGATCCAGCTGGAACGATAGTAGACTTAGGTCCGAACTGGAATCACTACCGCGAATGGCCGACTCGCGGTGGGGTAGGGCTAACCAGAACCGGTTTGTTCAAGAACTTTCGTTCTGCTTATCTCAACACGGGTGATGAAAAGTACGCCAAGGCTTTCAACGAATTCATGTTTCATTTCCTAGATGACATGCCCTCGCCGCTCAGGGCTGGTGTCATCAAACCGGGAGACAAGAGAGTAAAAGCTGCACCAGAGCCTGGACTTGCTGGGGGTTCGATGTGGGCTGGGCTTTCGATAGGTGCCCGCATGAACCAAATCTGGTGGGCTTACTCAGGAATGCATGCGTCGCCTAACTTTTCTAGAGACATTCGCGCGGCTTGGATATTCAACATGGTTGATATGGCAGAAGTTTTGGCGTTACAAAAGGGCGGTGGAAACTGGGAGTCCCAAATGACTACAGCTCTTTACTCACTCGCTGAGCGTCATCCAGAACTTGCTAAGAGTAAAGAATGGTTCGATCAAGGCGTGACTGAAATGCTCAACAATCTTTGGGCTACCAGCCGGGCTGATGGCTCTGTGCAGGAGCCAACGTTTGGCTATACGACCCTAATTATTAATAGATACAAAGCTCTTCTGGACACTTGCCGCAAACTCAAGATTCAATTGGATGCGAAATACATAAAGCGGGTTGAGAAAACTATTGAGTACCTTATGTATAACACTGAACCCGACGGTCTCCTGCCCAGTCGAGGCGACACATTCAATTTCGTGTCTAGCAAGAGCCAGCTGGAATGGGGTGCGGACTACTACGGTAGACAGGACTTTCGATTTGTTGCGACCGGAGGCAAGCAGGGCAGCAGACCTTTGAGCACGTCAGCGTTCTTTCCTATTGGTGGATGGTTGGTTATGAGGTCTGACTGGTCGCCAGATGCTTTATACTTGAACCTTCATAATGGCAAAGATATGGGGCATGGTCACGCCGACGAATTGTCAGTGGTGATCGATGCTTATGGGAGCAAACTGGTTGTCGATCCTGGTTGCTACATTTATGGTACGAAATATCACTCCGAGCTGTACAAGACAAGAAACCACGCGACGGTTACTGTGGACGACGCGGATACTAGAGTGCGCGAGATGGGTCCGAACAGATGGGTAGGGATGCGAACGGTAGACTACTTCGAGGGTACCAATACTGGCTACGAAGGTTTGCCGGACAATATACTGCATACCCGTCGGATAGTGTTTGTCAAGCCGGATTATTGGATCTTTGAGGATACCGTAGCAGGTCATGGGGAACACGAAATTGCGGTCAGATTTCCGTTTTATCCGGGAGCAGTCACGCTGGATTCGAAGAGTGGCGCTTGCCACACGCATAATAAGAAAGGAAATGTATTAATTAAGCCGTGTTCTAATAGAGGATTCAAGTCTGAGCTTTATGATTACGGTTTTCCAATTGGCGAAGCCAAGCTTGATCAAGCTAGGATCCTCAAGTACTCGAAGAAATGCAATCTCCCTATTTCATTTGACACGTTGATTTTTCCCTACGCGGGGCAAAACCCGCCTCGGGTTGACATTACGCCAGTTGGGGAAGCAGCGTTTAGAATCCAACTGCTCGATAAGTGTGTAAATGACGTCGTGTGCCTTGACACGACGAAAACGTCTGAACTGAACTTTAAAGGCCGAGCAGCTGTATTGAGACTACAACACACTAAACTAGCAAGATTTGCGTGGATTGACGGTACCAAGCTCGAATACGGCGGCAAAATGTTAGCGATGACGGACAAGCCGCTGAGCAGCCTGGAGGTCATATACGAGCCTGATGTTGTCCGGATAATAGCGTCACAGCCAGAGCCGTCCCTGCAGGTTGCTAGTATGAAGAGGAAGTATTGCGTTGTAGGGTTTGGTAAGCCGTTTGAAGTTAAGGGCGATGTAATACAACCCTACGCTTTCTAGAAAGTAGCATTCTAGATTCCAGGCTACTGGCATGCCACCTTGGTTTTTTCACCGGCGCGACTGCGCCCGCAGGTCTTTTTGCAGGGTTCGGAACTTTCGTCTGAGTTCGCGCGAACAGCCGGCATAAGAAGATCGTCCTGCTGGCATCAGTAAAGTTTGACACCAGTTCGTGTGGCGAATAAGTTTGCCCGTTAGATTTCTGGCAGGGGGACGATTCCCAGTGCGTCGAGGCAGTTTGCCATGCATTGTCGGAAGGCGTCCACTAGTGCCAACCGATAAGTTCTAAGCACTGGGTCCTCGATTTTGATGAATGGAACTTGTTCGGTCGCGTTTGGATCGGGTCTTTCGTAGTACTCTGTAAATACAGTTGCTAGCTCGAATGCGTAGCGGGCGAGCGGAGTTGGGCTAAGTTCCTTTCCGGACTTGCGCAACACGCTTGGAAATTCGGCAATTTTCTTGACTAAGTTCTGTTCTGGTATGGTGACATTTTCGGGAACGCGCACGTTTTCGAATTTTTCAATCCCCGCTTTCCTGAGTATACTGCAAGCACGAGCATGCGCATACTGACAGTATATTCCTGTGTCACCTGTTGTTCGAAGAGCCTCGTCGAAATCGAAGACAATCATCTTACCGGTAGAAACGCGGGACATAAAGTATCGGATTGCGGCAGCTGCAAGAATATCTGCGGTTTCAGGCGCGCGCACATTCTCTTTCAGCCGATCCACCATTGCGTTTATTAAATCGTCTGCTTTGACGCCTAGACCCTTTCGTCCTGACATTGTCTGAATTCCAGATTCTAACGCATCTACCTCTGCGCCCAACTCGGCTGCGGCAGCTGCTGATAGTACAACTACTTCGTAATCCAGGTGGATCGAATTCCGCGCTTCCTTGACAAATCCGACTCGCCTTAGGCAGTCGTACACTACCTGTTGGGTATAGCTTTGTCGAACGTCTATGACGTTAATAACTTTTTCTGCGCGTCCGAAGCGGTCCATTTGTATACCGTCAGGTGCGGTTGTCCATAGTTCTTTGCCGTTGGGCTGCACGCCCCAGAGCTTGTAAAGAAAGTCTCGACCCAGGACTCCAAATTTCCACATTTGGTAAGCAACGTCTTTGCCCGTATACGTAACGGTACCATTTGAACGGACGAGAACTTTGTCTTCGCTTCGTATTCCTTCGTCAGTATGCACAAGTCCCTTGCCGAATCGGACTACCCAACAACCCGCGTTTGGACCTTGAGTCTCGTATTCAATCGCGCCGCGTTCCTTCAGCAGCTCAAATGCAGCCTTCCAAAAGCCTCGCTCGTAAATATCGGATTCCCAATTAAGTACATCGTAGTAGACATTGATACGTCCAACCGTTGCCAAGTGTGCTTTCACAATCCTTGTCGCAACTTCTTTGGCGAAGGCGGCTACTGGGTTGTCTTGTTTTTCTATGAGGTGCAATACCTCGCTTCGCTTGGCTTGCAGATTTGGATCTCTCTCATACTCCTGTGAGACGCGGGCATATAGGTCCCAGCACCAGTAATCGAATGGCTGGCTACCATCATACTTTGCCCAGATAGAGCTCATGTCATTCGAGCTACCATCATATTGTGGTTCGTCCAGGTAGAGCATTCCGACAACGACATCGGCAACTTGTACCCCAGTATCGTCTATGTAGTTAGCAGCTTCTACTTTGTAACCGAGTCGCTCAAGGATTCGGACAACCGAGTCCCCAATTATCGCATTCCTTAGATGGCCGATGTGCATTGCTTTGTTGGGGTTAACATTTGTATGCTCCACCAGGACTTTTCGCCCTCGACCTACATTCGACCGTCCGTATTGCTCGCCGTTGCGCCAGACGCGCTCGATGACAGCCTTAACGTATCTCGGGTGATCGATGGTGAAATTGAGGTATCCTGGCGGCGTGACCAAGATTTTACTGATATATGGAAGTCTGCTTTTTGATAGCTGTGCAGCAAGTTCATGAGCAATTTCCATAGGTTGCCGTTTTTGCACTCGTGCCTGTGCCAAACAAACGGCTGTTGAGAAGTCGCCGAATTCGCGCTTCGGCGGAATGTTGAACGTAACTTCCGTATTTGTCCAGAGAATATTTCGTATCGCGCGTGCTACTTGATCCTGAATCATCCGAAGAACACCAATGGAATACTTCCGACAGTAGGCCTTCCCTGCGCGTGGACTTCTAGGAATCCTCTATATGTCCCACCGCGCAATCCCTGAGGCGTTATGTCAACATCTAAGGTAGTACTACTAGCAGCATAGTTCCACAAAGTAACGTGATTTACTGGTCCTGGGGATACTATCCACCCATCAGGTAGGTGCCAAACAAGTTCCGCGTGTCGGCAGTCGGGCAGTTTGTTTTCTAGCGTGACTCGAACTTGGAATGGTTCGCCTTCCTTCACGTCGGGTTCGCGGTTGTAGTCGAGAGTTACAACGGTGTGCGTAAAGTCGTAACTAATCGCATAAGGAGATCTGGACCAGATTTTTCGTGCAATCGAGCTGTCTCTTAGTCGTGTGGTATCCAAGCAAGAAAGGTCAGACGGACCATCCGTCAGTTCAACAGGTGCTCCAAGTGTACCTAATACGAGGGGTACCTGTTCAACAACCTGGTCGGTGAGTTCCTGCAGAGTGCTCGGTACTCGGATAGATCCCCGATCTATGGCTATTGTGACTATTCGGTCTCCAATGGGTTCAATCCATTCTTTAGGAATGCCCTGTTTGCCCAGGATAATTCCCAATATGGCTCCAAGGGTGGCGCCAGTGCAGTCTGTATCGTCTCCACAATTCACGGCAGTGCATATTGACCTGCCGAAGTCGCCTTCGCCGTATAACCATCCGATAATCACGAAGGCGACGTTTGCTGGAGCCTGAAACCAGCCTAGATCTGCGCTGTCCTCCACTACGAGTTGTCTGGCTTCTTGCCAGCTCTTACCGCTTTCGTAAGCTTCAATAGCTATGTTGACCGCACGTGCTACGCGGCACTCGCCTGGAATTTTTGACAATCCTATTCTGATCAGTTCGTCTCTATCATGCACCACAAATGCAGCACTTTCTACTGCCGCTGTAAACAGGGCCGCATAGGTGCCTTCACCTCCACCGTGGTCTACTGATGCATCTTCATAGGCATAAGTTATCGCAATGTCTGGGCAACCAGGAGCTAGACAAGCCCATATTTCGGACCGAATCCACGCACCATTGGAGTGTTTCCAGTGGTTGTGGTACTCACCCGACAGCGGCGGAAGCAAACCTGCCCTCATATTAGCCTTGCATATGCCGTATTCGTTCCAATGCGGGGGAATATAATTCAACCAATATTCACCGAGTACTCTATTATTAATGCCACGAGGTCCGTTTTCGCGGACAGCATTTAGCCAAACCAACTGAAGATCTAAGTCGTCGTTCGGAAGAGGTTCGCCATGTGTTGGCTGAGAATAGAAAGTCACATTGTTGATCTCAGTGCGTCCCTCAAACGGTGTTCCGAGTGTTCCGCCAATGCTTTTACCAAGCCAACAACCGTAGATTCTGTTTCGGAGTTCATCCTTATTCAGCCTAATCCGCGCCAAACCGCTCCCCCTTTTTGGTACTCCGTTCTTTGTTTGCGCTTAAATTATACCAGTTGATGCTGCATCTAGACCAGGCATGATTGTCTGGGATAGGTAATATGCCACACATCGCGAGCCACTTCTCTGGATAGAGCTATTTAGTGTCACTGCAACTATTGGTTTAAGCCCAAGGAGTCGCGTATTACGTCCAGATACGAGGTATTTTCACCTTTATTGGTAATCGAATAGGAGAACAAGCAGTACCCTGCCGCGCCTAACTCACATGCTTTTTTGATCTGCTCGACGGTTTGTTGCGGGGTTATCTGCCAGGCTCCAATGCCGGCGACAACAGGTTTACCGCAGCTAGATTTAATGGCATCACTTATGAGTTCCTCAAGCCGATTAATGGACTTTACATAAGACATTGGAAAAATCATGTCGAGTTTGCCGTCTGCTAGCCACTTTTTCCAATCCTGGAATCTGCGGCTAAATGCGTCGGCATAATCGGGAAATACCGCGGCGGATACAATGATTTGTGGTCGTAGTGCCTTAACGCCATCGTATACGTCGTAAACTAGCCTTGTGATCTGTTCTCGGCGAAATCGGTCCCATTCGCGCGGAAACGCACGGACGTACGCCAACCTATGCGAATCATTGGCGAGTTCTTGCTGCCTTTCCGATGTTATACGTTTGTCCATTTCGCGTTTAAATAACTGTAAACATCGATCGCAATAGCAGAAGCGCGGACTAGGGTAACGGATAAAATCAAAGTGTACCCCATCAACGTCGTAGTTTTTCACCACGTCCAAATAAACGCTTTTGAGAAACTGCCTAAAAAGCTCATTTGAAGGACACGTATAAGCACCTTCGACATCTTCTCCTCTTGACATAACAACCTGGTTTCCCTCGTCGCGCATGAGCCAGTCAGGGTGCGCGTTCACTATATGTTGGGGCGACGACGGTGGTGTATTCGAATCCCAAGTGTAGTTCGCGTTGATCCAAGCGTGAACCGCAATGCCATATTTCTTTGCTTCTTGCAGTATCGTGCCCAGCGGGTCAAAGTCTAAGGGTTGATCTTTTAGAAGTTCGCTGCGGGGTTCGAGCGACGATTTGTAAAGTGCATCGCCACGTCCTCTAACTTGGACTACAAGTGTGTTGAAAGAATATTCTTTCGCGATTCGGACCAACGTGTGACAAACCTCCGGGCTTGTTATGTCCCGCCTTGCAACCCAGATTGCTCGGATGTGCGGTATACTTGTTGTGTCTTGTTTTGATCCCGAGCTTGTATTGCCTAGGCACAGTGCTAACAAGATAGTTTCTATTGGCATTAATCCATTCCTCACACAAAGAGCTCTTACACAGGTAACTAGATTAATACTTTGTCGGCAGCACCACAAAAGTCCTGCAACCTCGGTAAAGAGGAAAAAGGTTCCTCCTGGGTCAAGCACTATTAAGGAAGAATAGCGTTTTTGGGGAGAGGTTTAGTATTTCGCATGTCCAGAGTCTGTTGTCCAGCGATTGCGTCTGGGGCTGCTGTTGTTAGCCTCCTTTGTTACGCGGTAGTACTTGTTATAACTCCGGCCTGCAACAACGAGCTTTCTCGCGATTATGGGCTTTCGTACGTTCAACTGGGGCAGCTGTCTTTGGCAACAATGTTAGGTTTCTTTCTGACGGTCATACCCGCCGGCATTTTTGCTGATAGGTGGGGCAAGTTGCTGCCAATGACGTTCGGTTGCTTTTCTATGGCTTCTGGTTGCGGAATTTTCGCGCTTGCTAACGGTTTTGGATGGTTAGTTTTGGGAGCGGCACTTTTCGGAATCGGAGGCGGTCTTTCTGAAGCCAATTCCATGGCGCTTCTGGCCGACCTCTATGAAGGTTCGAAGCGATCTGCAGCGATGAACCTCGCCCAAGCGATGTTCGGAATAGGCGCTGTAATTGCTCCCTTCGGTATCGGGTGGATACTGCATTTGGGTGGAGGGTGGCGGTCAGGCTACTATGGCGCTGGGTTGGTTTGTTTTGTTGGAATGCTTATAAACATGACAGCCCTTCTTAGGCATCGAGAACCTCGTCTGCCGAAACATGAGCATCGTTCCAATCCTATAGCCATTGCTACTGATTCTAGTGTACTAGTGCTCGCGATCAGCATCTTCCTTTATGTGGGCGCAGAGATAGGGCAGTCTACTTGGCTATCTGTCTACTTCAAACGGTATCTGGGCGCTAGCAGTTCTCTCGCCGCGTCCAGTCCCTCATTCTTATGGTTGGGAATAGGAATTGGGCGACTACTTGCTGCTGTCGCGCTACGCGTCGTCCACGAAGCACCGCTGGTCAGAACGTGTCTTGCTTTCGCAGCCCTGTGTCAGGCGGTACTGGTGATCTCCCGAGCACCTGCCTCTGGTGGGATTGCTGCTTTCTGCTTGGGATTGTTCCTGGGTCCAATATTCCCGACAATAGTGAGTCGTGCCAATGCAGTGCATCCCATTGCAACTGGGTCTGTTTCGTCGATCGTTATGGCAGCTGGTTCGCTAGGTGCAGCCGTATTTCCGCCGTTCATTGGGCTGACAGCTGAGGTTTGGGGCTTGCGGCAAGCACTGTGGGTATGTTTCGGCTTGCTGTGTGTTAACTTCGTTCTGGTTTTGCTGGTCAGGGATACAGATACGCCTTAGGCTCGGACGAGCGTTTGAAATAAGGATTGTCATCTTCAAGCGTGTAGCGTTGATATTCGTTTCTTTGTGCTGGAGTAACTAGTGATACGTGTTGATCGAGAAAGAGAACGTTGACGCACTTTATTTTTATCCACGTTGGTGAGAGGAGAGACTCTTCTCCCATTCTGCGTTCGGCGCGCGCACCGTTGTGAAAATCATCAAAGTGATCTGCAAGCAGCATGTCGCGACTTGGGTTTTTCCAAATAGTGATTTTACGAGGAGCAGTGTTTGTCCTCTGCATAAGACGTTCTCCGCTTAGAAAGGCGCACGGTCCCGGATACCTGAAACTGGAACCAAAATTCCACCAGCAAGGTCTTTCCAGTTCTGCTGACCCGCGATTCGTGTCACCAGGGCACACCCAAAGCCACCTCAATCTTTCTTCTGGTGCAATAGTCGGATAGGGAAGAGCACTGCTTTGTGTTTTATTCTCAAAAGGATTAACCGACTGCGGAAGATACTGGGGAATCAGGGGCTTAGGGCACAAGATCCAAGGATTTCTGTAATTGGGTGGCGGTGCTGGCAAACCGTATCCATCGTGGTCTTCAGCGTAACGAATGATGGCAGACCCAAGCTGGCGAAGGTTGGAAGTGCACACGCGAATTCGCGCAGCTTCTTTAGACTGCAATGCTAGAGGTATTACCATTGCCACCAGTGCGGCAATGATCGCCACAACGGTTAGTAATTCTATTACTGTGTAGCCGTTTTTCTTCACGTCGACTTTGTAGCCTTGCTTCGTTCTTCAAAACTGCTTCCATGTGCAGCAGGTTTGAAAGACCTACATTGCATTGTATGTATGAAGCCCAGCGCGCGACAATTGGAACCAAGAGTTATTAGCCAATACAACCAAAGTATTACTACCATAATACCAACGAGTTAGACGTGTCCCCTTAGCAGGTATCGTTTTGTTTGTGGGAGAATTAAATAGTGAATCTTGGGCTTTGAGCGGGAGGATACGGAGAGAGGGTGATAGTTGATGGGGGAGGCAACGGAAGACAAAATAACCATCGTAATTGCCGACGATCATGCCATCCTGCGAGAGGGACTGAGGGGGCTTCTTGAGGAGTACGAAGATCTTGTTGTAGTTGGGGAAGCTACAACGGGCGACGAAACTATCGAAAAGGTTAGGCAGCTTAAGCCGAGGGTGTTGCTACTGGACTTGATCATGCCAGGAAAGGGTGGCGTTGAGGTTTTAGAAGCACTTGCTGCTCAGGAGCTACCGACTCGAACAATAGTCCTTACTGGGGTTGACGACGACGACCTGCTCACTCGTTCAATCAAAAGCGGTGCAATGGGCTATTTACTTAAGGACGCGGCGTCGAGTCAGCTTGTTGATGCCATACGCAAGGTCGCTGATGGAGGCTGTTGGTTGCCGCCGGATTTAACGGATAAGCTTTTCAGAGGAATTGCTAGAAAACCGCACGCAGACGAGTCTGCAAAATTATCTCTTTTGACTGCACGAGAGCTGGAAGTACTTAAGCTGTTGGGCGAAGCGAAATCCAATGCTCAAATAGCAGAAGAGCTTTTTATCAGTGAGCACACGGTCAAAGTTCACGTCAGTCGAATATTGGAAAAACTTGGTTTATCTCACCGCGCAGAAGCTGTGCGTTTCGCAATAAGGTGTGGCATAGTTCAAGCCTAATAACAAATGAAAGCTGGCGTGTATAGTCTGGCTCTGGAACGACTCGACGCGGAGCGACAGCAGGCGGTCATAAGACTTTTTCTCGCTATCACTACGTGTCTGGTTCTTGCTAAATTCTACCTTGATCAACCTCCCGTATCGGAAGAACCACTCAAGATCACATTTCGCCAACTTGTTTTCCTAACGACTGTGCTTATGAGCTATTCGCTTGCGATGTGCGCCCTTGTATGTATGAAGCCCCAATACATCAAAACAACCACCGCAGTTGCCAGCTTTTTAGAGGTCTTGCTAATTACGTATCTCGTTTATGCGACTGCTGGTACAGCTATTCCTTTTCACTTGTGGTATATCTTCTACGTTGTAAGCGTGGCAACCCGGTACGGATGGCAGTATTCGGTGCTGTCTCTATCTGCAAGCATAGTAGGTTTCACCTTAGTGGCATGTTCGGCGCCTGCAACCTATGGAACTAACATTCCTGCTGTTTTGGGGTTCACCGGGTTTTTGATGGTGCTAGCTTTCCTATTTGGAAGGATATCGGAAAAGCAGCTCAGCTATCAGTCAAGTTTGGCAGTAGTTAACGAATTGCGGGGCGAGCTTGCCGGACTAGCAAGCGCACGCGACATTATTGAACACTTACTCGCGCGTACGCAAGAGCTGTTGAATGCAGAAGTAGTATTCTTTTTACCTGCAAAACGAGGTGTTGAACCCGGAGATGTCCGAGGGCTGGCACCGGCCGGCGCTGATCCGGTGGTGGTTTCGACCTTTCGAGATAACGCTGGCATCTGGAATGTGGAACGGATTCTGAGAGAGCAGGGTCCACTTTACTCAAACAGACTTGGGTCAGACGACTCATTCCCTGCTCACGTCAGAGAAAAACTCGGGTTACGAAATCTGGCTGCTGCTCCTATGATGGTCAGAGCAACTCCCGTGGGTGTAATCTACGCAGCTAATCGTAGAGACAGGCCGCTTTCTAATTCCGACCTGCAGCTTCTTGATCTTATCGCGACACAAGCCGCTCCAGTTATCGAAAACGCTCTCTTATGGGAGCGTTTGAGAGAAGCCGCGGCTTCGGAGGAACGTTTACGGATTGCCAGGGATCTGCACGATAACTTCTTGCAAAACTTGACTGCGATTCAGTTTCATCTGGAGCGATGTAAAATACTTATCAAGAGGAACTCTGTTGACCAAGTTGCGGAATTGATCGGGCGAATCCACCAGGTTGCGATAAAGAGCCTCGCTGAGGTTCGAGCCTATTTGAGCGAGCTTAGGCTTATGGGGCCGGAACCTGGTAGATTAAAGGAGGCTATAGAACGACTTGCCCGAGATGCTGCAGAGAGGGCAGGGTTTGAAACCGATCTTGACCTGGCTTTTCCTGAAGAGCCGTTGCCTTCGGAAATTGCTCTGGCGGCATTTCAAATAGCGCGCGAGCTATTGAACAATGCGGCGTCTCACTCGCGCGCGAAGCGGGTCAAAGTTCGCGCGCAAGTGGCGGACGGTAAACTTACTATAGAAGTCGTCGATGACGGCATTGGCTTCGATGTAGCACGTGTGCGTGCCGAGAAAGCGTCAGAGGGGCATTTGGGTTTAGTTGGTGTGGAGGAGCGCGCCCGACAGTACAACGGCACGTTCACACTGACTAGTCAGCCTGGCAACGGAACTCACGCCGTTGTTTATCTTCCGATTTCCAAGGTTGATCAAAGCGCTGTTGGTTCTTAGGTCGCGAGTTTATTCACGCTGACAACGTGCGCAGCAAATCGACTTATTGTGCTGCACGGTTAGTTGCGCAGCCCATCTGCTTTAGCAGAAACTCAACGGCTGCAACGGCGGGATCGCCTATTTTGGCCTGTCCGTCACCAGCAAGATGTCCTTCGAACTTCACACCTACCTGTTCAGCCTTTGTCTTAATGGCCATAACGTGTTTGGGATGGTGGAGCAAGTGGTTCCTGTTCTTGGGATCGCCATTTGGAAGGCTGCACCACATAAATATCGGAGGGTCGTCAGACGAAAGAAGCCTCAGCATGCTACAGTCGTCCAAAACTTTCCTACCTTCTTCGGTGTCATAGTCGGCTCTTGACTTGAAGTGGTAGAAATTCAAGTCCTCCGTTGGCGAATTCATCCATTCAGGCCTAAATGGGTAGATGACGTTTTGCCATTCCAGCAGGTCATACGTGGCTTGCCCGTTTAGGCACGCGCAAGCAGAGATCCGACTTGACTGTTTTGCAACAGCATCTTCCGAATTCGGGTCCGCTAAATCGGGGTGAACTGCCAACCACAATGAAGCACCTGCGCCGGCAGAACTGCCAAAACATGCGATGCGACTTGGATCGATGTTGAACTTTGCCGCATTAGCTCGTACGAATTGGATGGCGCGAGCGGTATCTCGCAGGATTTCCTGTATGGGAGCATCTTTCAGAAAACGGTAATTAATGGAGATTACCGATGCCCCTGCATCGAGTGCTGTTTTCAGAGCGCTGGGCGGTATAGCTGACTTGTCGCCGCCTACAAATCCGCCGCCGTGAATAAATACGACTAGCGGTGTGGGTTTGTCAGACTTGGCCTTCCACAAGTCGAAGACGTTTCTCTCGTGCGGTCCGTATTTTACGTTTGATTCGTCGGGTCTAGGGAGCGCAGCGCGCTGGCTTGCCCGTTTCCCCAGGCGATTCAGAGCTTTTTTGGCCTCTTCAGGAGTTATCTTGCCGTCCGAGTTAACGTCAAGCTTTGCAAAGAGCTTGGGTTTGGCTAGTTCATCGGGCGTTATTACGCCGTCTCCGTTCTTATCCAGTTGTTTGAATTGTGCTGCTGCTTGGCAGAGTAGGGTGCCACCTGACAGCACAATCAGCGCGCAGACAAATAAGGCGACAAGTCTTTTCTTCATCTTGGACGCTCCTTTTGCAGAGTGCTGACCGACGCGCGACGTCTTATGTTAGCTTGTTTATGCGTTCTGTAACTTCTTGGGCAAATCTATCGATATAGGTTTTTACAAAGGACACAGGACACAATGTCTCGTCTAGAATCAACGGCGTGAGGTCCATAGCAAACGTCAGAGCTGTTGAAACGTCTACTCCGTGCGACTGAAAATATGTCGCGTGTGCCCGTCTGCGTCCCATTGTTGCCAAATCGTACCGCTTACCGCCGCATATTTGCGAATCAAAAACGCCAAGCAGTGCAGCAGATAGGTTTTCGTGCGAAGAAACGTCGAGGACTGTTTTGTCTTCGTCGCAAAGCCAGTCTAGGTCACGCCAGATTTCACCGCCTAAAAGTTTGTGAGGACGTGCCTCCTTTGGCAGTTCTCGTAGCGCTTTTATTAGGCGTAGTGCAACGGCGACGTGCGTATCGTGTTTGTCCGCAAGGTTGTGAGTGTAGACAATTTTAGGACGTGCAAGTAACAACAGCTGCTTTAGATCGTCAACAACATCCGCGTTATTTGAATCCTTTACCTCTGCGCTCGAATAATCCAGAAATGCCTGCGCAGCATATTCGCCGACGTAAGCTGCCTTTTTCTGTTCGACCCGTCGAACTGCCATCATCTGCTCATCTGTGTAGTTCGCGTAGAGATCGTCGCGGGGGCTACCGCTGCCATTGGTTACTACTATACCCATGAACCATTTGTCGGGCTTGCCGAAGCATTCCAGGATGCCGTGAGTGGCTGCAATTTCAATGTCATCTTGATGGGCACCGACGCACATGTGTGTTGTGCGACGTATAGCTTCGTCTACTGGAAGTCCGTCTGGTACAAAGATCTCTGAAGTCGGTTTGTGAAGTTGCAATGCAACCACCTCCTGCACTACCCGTGCTTGCTTATTATTGGCAGGCTTGCGGCAGCTACTGCTTGCCCCACGCGTCTACTCGACTCATCAGGTAGATGAAGTTTGACGCGTTCTGCAAGTTCTGGGAATTCCCGCTTAAGCACTTCCTGAGCTTGCTCAATTATTATGCCGCCACCTTCCCCAGAAGTCACTCGTCCAAGAATTAGCACATGCCGCAGCTCATAAAAGTTCGCATAATGAGCGATGCCATAACCGGTATAGACGCCGATGGTTTCCCAAACCTTTCTTGCTTTCGCATTACCAGTACGCAAGAGAGTCTGTAGCCACTTAAGTTTGTCTGCCGGACCAAGGCTTGGATCTGTGGCTATGTCAGCATTTTGGGCAAGCCGGAAAACAGCTTGCTGGGAAAAGTATTGCACGCCACAGCCGAAATCTCCAGACCATTCATCTATAGGAGCATTCGGATTATAGTCGACGGGGCAAAACGCAAGTTCGTTGAGCCAGGTCGTTATTTCACCCTTAGGCGTTACATATCCGCCTGCCTCACTCGAGCCCATCGCTATTCCAAGCACTGCTCCTTCGCCCAACGTCATAGAACCTGCTAGGGCGGTTACTTCACCATCGTTAACTACCTCAAACGGTATACCGCCCCATTCTTTCTGCAAATCGAGGAACAGATTTGCAATCCTAGTCTCGAAGAGCTCTTTGGGAACTCCGCGGAAGAGTGATGCTACTCGGGGACGGTTGTTGATGTAGATTCCAGCTGCGCTTCCTCCAATTGCATCAACGCGAGGCATATGAGCTGCCGCGGCCTTCAGCGCTGAATTGATCTCATTGTAATGGTAGTCTGGATCGGACGCGTCCCTCGGGTTCCAAACTACTTCTTCTGTGTAGACTGTTTGGCCATCCACTACTGCCGCAACTTTCCTATCGGTTGCTCCCAGGTCAAAACCGATACGACAGCCATCCAGGTGACCTCCGAGGCGCACTGTCCCTTCATTCGCTTGCGGTACCTTATCGGGCTCGGTGACTTCCACTGTAAATGGTTGTTCATACACCCCTGCCATAAACTCCGCATCCCAAGCTCGAATTCCACCAGGGCTGTAAGCCTGTCTTATGAATTCACCAATGCTCTTTGGTCCACCGACAATTATCTTCCAGCCACCACTGCGCCAAAGGAGAAATTTCACAAGGCGCTCCGCGTATTGAAAGTTCAGGGCGTCGTTTCCTGTACCTTCCTCGAAACACCAGGTATTGTAAACGCTTATCTGGCCGCCACCACGTTCTAGCGCTATCACTAACTCAGCGGTGCGCCCTGATTCTTTTACTGCGTTCAAAAATTCGCGCACTGCCAAAGCGGCTGGTGCAAACTGGTCGTCCAACGGTGGAACAACCTGAGGACGCGCAAGTGAAGACAGTTCTTTCATCAATTTACCCCCTCTGTGCAAACTACAGCTTTTATATCCGTGGGATTATTATTCGATTAGCAGCTACGGATTCAGGCGGCCAACAGCCCAATCTAGTGCGCGTTCGATCAACTGCTGGAATGCCGAATTTTCCCAAGCCGGCCTCCCGTGACCGAGACCCGTGACAAACACTCGTCCCTTGCCGTAATATTGAACCCAGGAAACCGGTTCGTTGTCTTCTTCTCGCCTCATCAGCACAATCGGTTTGGATTCTGGGTGCCACGTGTGTCTATAGGTTTCGTCGGTGATTTCAAAGTCCGCCATTCCCCTGACAATCACGTGCCTCTTTCCGGTGATCTTTACCTTGAACGTGCCTGAGCCGTGACCTGCAAACCGTCCGCACATTAGCTTCCAGTAAGCATCTGAGTTTTTGAAAGAATCCGTAGCCGAATGAATCCCTACTACACCCTTACCGTTTTCAACAAAGCTTATGAGTCCTCGTTCTTGGTCTTCTGTAAGTGCACCGCCGGTAGTGTAAATCAAAACAACGTCGTATTTGTCAATCGCAGGCTTCGCCAGCTCTTCGCGGTTGTCCGTTATAGTGAGGACGTACTTGCCAGTGGCTTCGAGCTTTTTCTTGAGCATCTCATAAAGTGCGGGATTGTCATGGAATGGTCCGCCGACTTCCATCAAAACCTTTGTTTTTGCTGTCGGATTGCCCGGTGTACCCGTTTGAACAAGCGAGTACGTCGGTCCAATAAATAGCGTTAGAGATAATATCAGCAGTGATGATGAGAGGAAACTTCGCTTTTTCATTTTGAGCCTCAACCACCTTTCGTGTAGGAACCTGTTCCCTGGCAACTATTGTAGAAGATGATTTCCTAGTCTGCAACCACGCGCAAGGAATATTCGGAATTCCTTCATTTCTTCGCCAACCTGTCTTTGCGTGGTAAGAATTGTATCGACCGCAACGCTTTCAAGACCTGCTCGTTCCAACATTTGCTTAATCCATTGATGTTCAAACCCAAAGTGCTCTACACCAGTCTTGTCCCTGTGGAAATCTCCTGATTCAGCCTCGAGGTCCGCAATGCAGAGCCATCCGCCTGGTTGTAGCATTTCCACGAGTTTTTCAATCACTAAGCCAACATTCCTGATATGGTGCATGGCCATCGAGCTTACGATAAGGCCAAAATTGCGGTTAATAGGCGGATCGCATTGAAGATCGAGAATCATTGTCTCTACGTTTGGGAAGTTTCCGGATTGAATTTTATTCCGCAGTACCGTCAGCATTCCCTCTGAGATATCTGCTCCCAGGATCCGTCTTACGCGGGGCGCAAGCAACAACGTTACAAGCCCAGTTCCACAGCCATAATCGAGCGCGTCCATTTGCGGATCAACTGGGACGCGTTCGAGAATAGCATTCACAATTGTTTGTGCCAGTAGTAAGCGCCTTGGGTCTTCGTCCCAAGTCTTTGCAGCGACGTCGAAGCGCTCTTTGTTTGGCGCATTAGGTTCGACATTTTCTGTCATTTTCACATTCCTTGTGGTGATTGGATCAATAGATGGCAATCGCATTTGCAGAGGCGAAGTGCCGGACATAAACCTTGGCGCTCCACCGAGGTCTAGTTGTCCAAATACTTCGCCCCTGCGTTTGGTGCTTGCCTTATGGCAAGTTGCGGTGTGCCTCTTAGGATGTCTAGCCGATCTTTACTGTCACGATGCCGAATGCTGGAACCGTGACTTTGAGCGTGTCACCGTCGAGGTTTGCAGTGTTCTTCGCGAGTGGTCGCTCAAGTAAATCCGTTTCAACTGCCTTTGACCCCGGTTTGACGAGATCTCCAAATCTGATCTTCGCTTCAGTTTTCTTGCCTTCAACCTCGAACATACGAACGACAAGCGCATCTGAATCTTCTGCTTTTTTGATCGTTGAAACAAACACATTCGGCGTCATAACTTCCACGAAACTCTTTTCAGGCGGCGGATCTCCCGATTGTACAGGAGCGCTTACCACGGGCATTGGCGAGTTAAACTCTTCGCCAGCCCTTGTTGCTGCGGAAATGTCGCACTTGCCTTTGTGCGGGATTATTCCGTATTTGATTTCGTGATCAGCGATTTCTGGCAACGGGTCGGGCTCATAACTTGAGCGGATAAGGGTTAACCTGAGAACGCCGTCATTGCACGAATGCCCGTATTTGCAATTGTTAACCAGTGTAACTCCATAGTTGTCATCTGATACGTCAGCCCATTTCAATGCGGGTACTTCCTGCTCACTTTGAGGCCGCGTCTGGCATCCGAAAGGAATCTCATATGTCGCAGTAGTGCTATTTACATTCACTGGGAAGGCTACGCGGAGCATGGGTACGCCTGTCTCCGGTGAACCGCGTTCAACCCATCTGGTTCGCAGCGTGAAGTCTACAAGTCTCGATCCCGCGTCAAGTCCTATTTCGACGGAAATGGTTGAATCCCGCCATTTTCGATCGCATTGTACGGCCACACGGTTTGGCCCACGCTGAGTGATCCTCAAGGCACCTCCATCTACGAGAGGCTCAACTTCCCTGATTTGACCTATAACCCAAGCGCTCATTCCATGGGGTACTTCTTGGTAGACTTCCAAAACTCCCATCAAGAGTCCCTCTGGTACGTAGTCAAAACCTGTTTCCTTATCAATAAGATGGGCTATAGCACCGGAAGCGGAGTCTACTTCTACGCGAAGGTATTCGTTTTCCATAACTCCACGCTCGTTAATCTCCGCGATCATAGTTTCGGTGCCGTCGGGCAAGAAACGGTCAATGCGTGCTCCGTCTGCATGTACGGGTTCAGCAGCACAGTCAATGGCATAAACTTTGTATCCAAGTGCCGGCACTTCAGCTTGGAATGCGACAGTTGCGAATTCGTGCCCCCAATAGTGACCTCGATGGACAATCTGACCCTTGAACTCATTCCCTGACGCATCTCGCACTACCACGCAATCATCTGCAAGCTCCTTGTTCCAGATTTTTGCATAGACGACATCAGCTCGAGGCCAAGGTTTTTGATTGAATACGACGACTGGCTCTGCACAGAGAGCTCCTGCGTTTCTTGCAGTTACACCACCAGGAATACTTGCGTCTCCAGCTCCAGCACCCAGACCGTCGCCCAAACCTCCGCCGAACGGCGTGGGCTTACATTGCGCTGCGCTGGCAGTGTCTATGCGTTCTGCTAATGCACGCAGAGCCCTTGTGCGAATTGCACCGGTCGTAGCTTGGATTTCCTGGAAAAGCCCCTCGGAGTAGTCATACGTAGCGTGGATTCCGGAACCTGGCAATATATCGTGGAAGTGATTAAACAGAGCATGGCGCCAGCATCTGACTAGGGATTCTTGGGGGTAGGGCATATTAGCCACAGACCCGGCGATTAACGCGATAGTCTCAGATTCAGGCAGGGCTATCTCGCTAATCCTATTAGCCCGTTTGATTCTACTTTGTGATGTGTAACAGCCCTCAAACGTGAAATTCAAGTCCTTCTCGATTACTGGCAGCTTCGGATTCGCCTTCTCTACAGCCGAATAGAACTCGTCAGTCCGGCTCAGTTTTACTGTTGGAAATATCGGCCACTTCGATATTTCTCGGAACTTACGCAGATCTGCCCTGGTTGGCCCGCCGCCGTGGTCGCCAATCCCATACATGAACATAAAATCCTTCAGACCGGTTTCTTTTGTGTACCAGCAAAACAGTCTAGTCATCGCGTTTGGGTCAATGCGTCCGTTGTAGCCACCTTTGTCGTTGTAGGCAAGTACTTCCGAACCATCAGGCGACCTCCATTTGAACAACCACGGACCAGGACCAGTGCGGCAGAAGTAATACCAGGCGACTCCACCGCGAGATATAATTGCTGGCACGGTTCTAGCATGCCCAAATGTGTCGGGCGACCAATCGATTTTTACGTCTTCAGGTTCGAGACCGAATTTTTCCTTGAAATATGCTCGAGTGTAGAGCAAATGGCGGCATAGCGATTCGCCTGACGCGATATTCTTGTCGCCTTCAACCCACATACTTGCGGTAACATCCCACTTCCCTTGTCGGATTCGCCGCTTGATCATTCGGAACACTTCAGGGCAGTACTGCTCCATAGCGATGTAAACCGAAGCCTGGCTTTGTGAGAACCGGAACTCGGGAAATTCATCCATGAGTTTATCAACGGTGAGGAACGTATCGTGCGTCACGTTTACGGTTTCCGGCCAGGGCCACATCCAGTTCATATCGATGTGTGCGTGCCCACAGCAATGGATTGTGTACTCTTTAGCCGCTTTCCCAATGGGTGCCAGGATCTGCTCGGCTTTCCGCACGACATTCTCGATATTAATGGCGCCCCGTCGGGAAATAGCATTTCCCACAATGTCCATCGCTTGTAGGATGAGCGCACGCCACTCTTCCTGTTTATCAGGGAAGATCTCGGCGAACTGTCTTGCAAACTCAATTTCACAACGGAATCTTTCCATAGGCGCAGCTGCCCTAGTCTGCGCTTGATTTAAACCATGAAGTTTCAGTGCGTATTCCTCTGCGAATGACATATACCACCAACCCTATCTCTGTAGATTTACGTGCCATTGTTTTTTGGCTGAAAGCCGTATCATTGTTAGATATTCAGCGATGAAATCCTGCAAATGGTGTGCATCTGACGTATTTTTTCTAGAGGGAGATTTTGACAGCTTGAGCGGCGTCGGTTATAGTTGATGCAGCTATGAGTGATTATGAGCGGCTCAAAACTGCATTACGGCAGATGGATAGTATTCTTGTTGCTTATTCTGGCGGAGTCGACAGCACGCTAGTAGCGAAAGCGGCTACCGATGCTCTCGGTGATAAGGCTTTATGTGTTTTAGTTAGGTCACAGCTAGTTCCTGCTGCGGAAATCGAGGATGCAATCGCGCAAGCAAGGGATCTGGGTCTAAAACTACTATGCGCTGACGTAGACGTAATCAGTGATCCCGTCGTGGCTAGTAATTCTGTTGATAGGTGTTACCACTGCAAGAAAAACATCTTTTCGCGACTGATTGAAATAGCGCGCAACCGAGGTCTGAATTACATAGTGGACGGAACTAGTGCGGATGATGCTAACGACTACAGACCCGGTTTGGCAGCTCTTGCCGAGTTGGGGGTTAAGAGCCCGTTGTTAGAGCTAGGCATTGGTAAAGAACTGGTTCGCAGTATTTCGCGCGAACTAGGTCTGCCTACTTGGAACAAACCATCGCGCGCCTGTTTGGCTTCACGTGTGCCTTATGGGATTCCGCTGACTGTTGAGCTTTTGAGGCGGATAGAATGTGCCGAAAGCGTGCTTTCAAAGCTAGGATTTAGTCAGTATCGCGTTAGGCACCACGGAGATATAGCTCGGATCGAGGTAACGCGTGAGGAAATGGTGCGTGTAATCGAGCCGGGTGTCAGAGAAACAATTGTCAAGGAGTTAAAGCTTTTAGGATACAAGTACGTTTCTCTAGACTTAGAGGGTTACTGCACAGGTAGTCTAAATCGAGGAGTTTCATTACTGGACTGACTTGTGTTCAATACTGTGGCAAAACCACGAGGGGATTGAATGGATTTGCAGAAAGTACGACGGTTGTTGGAAGGTGTGAAAAGCGGCGAGCTGTTAATCGAAGAAGCTTTGGAGCAGCTTCGCAACCTTCCATATGAGGATCTCGGTTTTGCCAAGGTTGATATTCATCGTGGGCTGAGAAAGGGTTTTCCGGAGGTCGTTTTCTGCCAGGGTAAAACGCCCGAACAGGTGTGTGATATTCTGAAATGCCTATCCGCTCGCAGCGATTGCGTTTTGGCAACCCGTGCAAGGCGTGAGGTTTTTGACTACGTAAGCGCCCACATTCCCGACGTGGTGTACAAAGAAGATGCGCGCATGATGGTCGTTGGAAAACCGGCTCGATCAGAAGAAGAAATGGCTTGTGATAAGAATTACGTGCTGGTTCTTACAGCGGGCACCGCGGATATTCCAGTAGCCGAGGAGGCAGCCGTAACAGCGACTGTTCTCGGAAGTCGCGTGGAGCGAATCTACGATGTGGGGGTAGCAGGGCTTCATCGCCTTCTTGACCAGAAAGACAAGATTGACGGCGCCAACGTAATTGTTGTTGTGGCTGGGATGGAAGGAGCATTGGCTAGCGTGGTAGGCGGTCTGGTGAGTCGACCGGTAATTGCTGTTCCGACCAGTGTGGGTTACGGGGCTAATTTCGGCGGGCTCTCAGCGCTTCTAACGATGCTGAATACATGTGCAGTAGGTGTGGCAGTAGTTAATATTGACAACGGGTTTGGAGCTGGCTACCTCGCGCATATGATAAACAACCCAAATGAGCGTGACTGATAAAGCGCGTTGCGTTTTGGCATATGGACGGTAGTTTTATGAAGGATTCTCCCACGAAAGTCGCATATTTCGACTGCTTTTGTGGCATAAGCGGTGATATGGCGCTTGGCGCATTGATCGATGCTGGCATTGCAATTGATCAGCTCAAGGCTGAACTCGACAAGTTGAGGTTAGCTGGCTGGGAGTTTCGTGCGGAAAAAGTTGTCAAGCGGGGTGTGAGCGCAACCTCGGTAGAGATACTTACTGAAGAGACGCGTGCCGAGCGTGGATTTGATGAGATAAAGCAAATAATCGAGTCTAGCAGGCTTTCCGATTGGGTCAAGACGAGTTCATTGGCTATTTTTTCGCGGCTGGCTGAAGTGGAGGCAAAGATACACTCAGTTCCGATTGACAGGATACATTTCCACGAACTTGGAGCAATTGACACAATAATCGACATTGTGGGCGTGTGCATCTGCTTGGGCCTGCTGGGTGTTGGGCGCGTATATGCCAGTGCACTGCCCACGTTTCATGGTTCGGTTGAAACTGCGCACGGTTTGTTACCGCTTCCGGCTCCTGCGACGTTAGAACTGCTCAAAGATGCGACGTGGCGGGAACTTGGCATTGAAGGTGAAATAATTACGCCAACCGGGGCTGCAATACTTGCGGTTTTGGCTGAGTCATTTGGTCCTATGCCTGCCATGACCATTAGATCGATAGGATGGGGTGCTGGTAAAAAGGATTTTGATATTCCAAATGTGCTGCGCGTTGTGCTCGGCGACGAGGTGGGCAGTGGATCATTTCAGGGCTTCGAGAGTTGTCCTAGTGAGGATTCATCTGCGTTATCCGGTGATGAGCTGGAGACAGTAGCAATTATCGAGACCAATATCGACGACATGTCCCCTCAAATGTACGACTTCTTAATGGATAGGATGTTTTCCAAAGGTGCGTTGGATGTCTACCTTACTCCGATTCAGATGAAAAAGAATCGTCCCGCTGTTCTTGTTTCTGTGATTTGTGCTCCCGAATTAGTGGAGAGCCTCGTCGATCTCTTTTTTGAGGAGACATCGACATTGGGTGTGCGCATAGACTACAGAAAGCGATACTGTCTTGCTCGCGAGCTTGTATCTGTGGATACGCCGTTTGGCCAAGTCAGAGTCAAGATCGCTCGAAGGAACGGGCGCATAATAAATGCCCAACCTGAGTATGACGACTGCAGGTCGGCGGCTGAAGCCTATGGGGTTTCGGTGAAAATGGTTCAAAATGCGGCTATTGCCGCATTCTTCGAAGGCACACCATAATCAAACCTGCGTAAAGGATACGCTATGCTCTACCGCGCCGCATATGTGCTCCCTACGGATGGTGAGGTTGTTCGGTACGGCGAAGTCCTCGTGCGGGACAGAGAGATATATGCGGTTGGAAAAAATCTGGCTTCTCAATACCCGGGAGAGCCGATCACGGATTTAGGCAATTGCGTACTGCTACCTGGATTTATCAACTCTCATTGTCACCTTGACTATACATTTGCTCGCAATACTGTCGATGGTAAGAATTTGTGGGAATGGCTAGAATCTGTCGCATTTAACCGGTCGCGCAAGCCGGATGAGCAAGTAGTTCGGCTGTCCGCTATTCTTGGCGCGGGTGAACTTGCGTTGGCAGGAGTAACCTGCGTCGGAGATTCGTCGTTTACTGGGTTAGCCGCCGATGCGTTGGAGAGTGTTGGTCTTCGAGGAGTTGTCTATCTTGAGGTTTTCGGTCAAAGCGCCGGGGTAGACTATGCCCGACTTTTCGAGCAGAAGCTCTCTCAAGTAAGGGAACTCCAAAAAAGATGCTCGAAGCTAATCAGGGTAGGGATATCACCGCATTCGGTCTACACTTCAAACCGAGAAATTCTTGAACTATGCTCCCAAGCCGTCTCGGATTATGGGTTGCCGGTATCTATCCACGTTGCTGAGACTTGGGCTGAAGCAGACTATTTGATCGAAGGCACGGGACCCATTGCGGAACTTAGAAGGCGTATGGGATACGAGCCAATGGTTGCGCGCATGCGCCCGGTGGAGTATGTTAGGCAGATAGAGTTACTGAGGCCAGGGGTATGTTTGGCGCACTGTGTGGACTTGACTCGCAGAGAAGTTGAGCTCATTGCGACATCCGGAGCAGGTGTTGCTCATTGTGCTAGGTCGAACGCGTTTTTGGGTTGTGGGATTGCTCCAGTATCGCAACTAGTTCAGCTTGGTGGAAAAGTTGGCTTGGGAACAGACGGCGCCGGAACGTGCGGAACTCTAGATTTTTTCGAAGAAATGCGCTTTGCATTGGCGTTGCAGCGTGCTCACGTCAAGGAAGCTTCAGTACTATATGCTAGAGATGTTCTTAAGATGGCTACTATAGGCGGAGCGTGCGTTTTGGGACTAGAAAATCAGGTTGGGACGCTCGAACCTGGCAAAAGTGCGGATCTCATTGCAATCGATATCAGTGATTCGCTTTCAACTGAAGATATCTGGCTTGCCGTGTTATCTTGCAAACCAGAAGATGTTCGGTTAGTAGTGGTAGGTGGCGTCGAAGTTGTGAGGAGCGGCAGATTGGTGAACGTAGAATTGGCTGAGGTAAAGGCTGAGTTGGAGGAGCGTTTGCACTTTGAGTAAGAACCGGTTCGTCGCGGTCGTTGTAAGTTTGGTTGGCGTTGGCGTGGTTGCAGGGTTGTACAAATTCAACCGCGCAGCCTACTCTTATAACCAGTACATTGTTGGCAACCTAATTGGTTTATTCTGGGTACCTGTGCTATCGATACTCTTTCTTTTTCGGGAGCAGCCTTCGCATTTTGGTTTCACCTTGGGAGGGTCGAAGAGGCTTTGGATCGTAATCGGGTTGATGTTTGTTGGCTTGTTTATTCTTATGGTCCCGGCTAGTCGGTGGTCGGTTTTCCAAGATTACTACCCGATTTTTCGGCGTTTTCGGCCAGAGTTCGGCTCGGTTTTTGCATCGTACCCGAGGACGAATCCTTTGACAAGTGCCCCATGGCTAATGGTTTATGCTGAGCTAAGCTACGGAATGTATTTGTTTTGTTGGGAATTTTTCTTTCGTGGGTACCTGCTATTCGGGCTGGTGCGGGTTATGGGATGGTGGGCAGTAATTGTGCAAGCTGTTGCTTTTGGGTTACTTCACTCCGGCAAGCCAATCCCTGAAGTGATTAGCTCATTTGGAGCGGGTATTATATTAGGATGGATTGCTTTGCAGGCGAAGTCGTTCGTTCCGTGCTTTGTGTTGCATTGGGCTAGTGCGCTAGCTTTTGATGTGTTAGTAGTTTATTATGCGTTGGGCGCAGGCGGTGTTTAAGCAACGCGAAAGTGTCCCCATAACTGCAAAGGGAATGTGTCCCCTTTGGCGTTAAGCTATCCTGGTTGCGCCGATGGGTTTGCCCTTGCATCTTGCTATGCCGGAGCCGATGG
>Ga0123519_10002768_pt1 | contig 29340 bp, 34 predicted proteins | sample YelNatPaOPRAMG02_FD_87396 | JGI IMG/M metagenome (GOLD analysis project Ga0123519, IMG submission 87396) | Hot spring microbial communities from Yellowstone National Park - Yellowstone National Park OP-RAMG-02 (version 2) | ecosystem: Environmental > Aquatic > Thermal springs > Hot (42-90C) ... | reverse complement strand
CCTGCATGTTACCTGAGTATTAATCTGAATGGTGACGCATATTCATGGTGGAAGATTTTTTTACGGATTTTAACATTTTTCAATCCTCTTTTTCTTCTTTCGTTAATGGTGATATGGGCTTGTGGGGATAGTCGACGGGTACGTCTTTGAGGGTTAACGCTTCTTTGAGAATGGCAAGTTGATTATGTCGCTTGATAAGTATCTCACTGTAATAGGAGAATTAAAAAGCTTGAGAAATTACAAGAAAAACAACTAATTGTTTAACTTTGAAATTACCCCTTAAGACTCAACTTTCATATTTAATGGATTTTGGGAACGGCTAGTATGCGAATGCCATCTTATGTTTTAGGGGGGTTGTACATGTTTGAGTTTTTCGCTGGCCAACTCTCCGCCCACTCCCCAGTCTTCTTTCGCAACTTCATGGATGACGACTTCAACCCCTTCCGCAGGCACACCTAAATCAACGAAAACTTTAGTTATGCCCGCTACCACCTTTTTCTTAGCCTCGCTTGAAAAGCCCCTCCAAACATACACATGGACGATTGGCATACGTTAACCCTACCTTTTCCCATTTATAAGATTAACATAGCCTTAGCTGGTGAACACCAGGCTTAGATCCTAGCGCATGGACACAACCACTCCAGAACTCATCAAACCAATAGTAATTAGGAGGTGGAACTTGTCGCTATTTGTTTCTATTGTTTTACAGCTTAACTGATAATATTTCTCCTCATCACTATTAAAGAAGATTTTGCGGCTGGTTGACTTTGAAGGTGTCGAATCATCAAGCTAGCTCACTAACGTTTAAACGCTTCTTTCAAGGGGCGTGCTACAGTTAAAACCGTGGACAGCGTAGCGAAGGAGCTGGCGGCTAAACCCTCATATATATACAACCAGCTGATGAGCAGAATGTGAAGATAAAATCTGAAAACAGAGGAGAACTCTCGGGATGACTAGTGAACACCTATAAATATGTGAGGTCTACTCTAACGACAAGGATTTCAACGCGATCTCCCGGGGTTAAAAGGGTCTTCGAGTAGCTTGAAGCTCACCCCAAAGTTTCTTTTTCAAGTTTTCGTTAAGCGCCTAGATTATTTTGGTGGAAAAGCCTTAGTTTTTTAACTCCCTGATTTCATGGTAAAGACAAATTACTGTAAAACCCTACATATAAGTGAAGGCTCTTCTCAGAAAATGGTAGATAACGATTGATGGGATGGTGCTTTGGGAAGAAGGTTTAGCAGAGAGGAAATCTTGGAGAGGTTGTGGAAAACCGTTAAGCGGGGAGAGCCGATTCTCGCCGCTGGATGCAGCGTGGGGCTCGTAGCGAAATGCGCTGAGTTAGGCGGGGCTGACTTAATCATAGCCTACAGCACCGGTCTCTCAAGGATTAAGGGCCTTCCAACCACCTTGTATGGGCCTATGGACTCGAACGCCGTAACCCTTAGCATGTTTGAGGAGTTGGACAACGTGGTGAGGGATGTTCCGATCATCGCCGGGGTTGACGCCTCAGATCCCACTTGCCTAGACTTGAAAAAGTTGTTGAAGAAGTTCCTTGATGCTGGGTTTTCCGGCGTAATAAACTTTCCTACGATGGGTTTATTCGGCGACAGGGAACCGGCTGGCAGATACCGCGCTGACAGGGAGTCCCAAGGTTTAGGCTGGGCTAGAGAGGTTGAATTGATGCGGACTGCTCGTGAAATGAACGTCTTCACCATGGCCTATGTCTTTAACCCTGAGGACGCAGTTGACATGGCGAAGGTCCCCGTTGACGTTATAGTCGCCCATGTAGGCGGAACCGCGGGAGGCTTAGCCGGGTTTAAAGCCAACCCCATTCAAGAAGCGGTGAAAGCCGTTCGGAAAATCGTCACAGCGGCGAAAACCATTAACCCCCATATAATCTACCTCGCGCATGGGGGAGCGTTCGCGGAACCAGAGGACACGGAGTACCTTTACCTACACACAGACGCCATGGGTTTTGTAGGAGCCTCAAGCATTGAAAGAATCCCCATAGAGAAAGCGGTCACGGATGTGGTGAAAAGGTTTAAGAGCTACTCTCTGAAAAGGCGCTCCAACGGCTAGGAGCCTAACACCCGCGAGGATGTTGGAGCCCTAACCAGGATAGGGCATAACTGGTAAGCGCTCCATAAAGGATTCAAACCTCTCCAAATGGAAGATGGCTTGGACAGCGTAAACCGGTAAGGGCTTAAACATAAATAATTCTCGTAGAGGACTTTTTGATAATCTAATATATGTGATTAATGGATAATTGTCTCTTTATTATAATTCGGTTCACAGGGTGGTTTAAGCGGTTGGTGTTTCCGACAGGTTGTGCCCATGATTGTGGGGGTAAATGTCTCTTATACATGGTGGTTGAGGGGGGTAAGGTAACCTCGGTGAGGGATGGCTCAGGGCTTAATGAGTACGCTGCGAGGCTTGGGTTAAAAGCCTGCAGCCGCGGTCTCACCTATCTTGGGAGGCTGTATCATCCTCACAGGCTTATACATCCGTTGAAGAGAGATGGCCCTAAGGGGTCCGCGAGCTTTAAACGGATTACATGGGAGGAGGCGTTGGATGAGGCGGCTTCGAAGCTAGAGTTTATAGTAGAAGAGTACGGAGGGGGAGCGGTTCTCAACATGGGGGGCAGCGGATCCTACAGCGCGCTTCTCCACGACACAAACCGTTTGACCAGCCGTTTTCTAAACATGATGGCCGGCTGCGTGGAGCTTTATGGATCCTACAGCTATGAGGCCGCTAGAATCGCTTCCTTACTCACGTATGGAACAGATGTCACAGACCATGATAGAGAAGACCTAGTTAACTCTCGGTTGATCATAATGTGGGGGTGGAATCCTTTAGAGACGTTTTTCGGTTCAAACACGGTTACCTACCTTAGGGCGGCGAAGAAAGCTGGAAGCCAACTGGTTTGCATCGACCCCAGACGTACGGCCTCAGCTGAGTTCGCGGATAAGTGGATACCCATCAAACCTGGAACCGACGTAGCCCTAGCCCTGGCCATGGGATACGTAATCATTTCTGAAAAACTCTACGATAAAGAATTCGTGAACCGTTATGTGAAGGGATTCGAAGAATACTCACATTACGTCTTAGGTCGCGAAGACGACGTGCCCAAGAGCCCTGAGTGGGCTTCGAAAATCACAGGCGTACCCGCTCATACTATAGTTGAGTTAGCTAGGGACTACGCCCTTAAGAAACCATCCGCGCTGATTCCAGGTTGGGGACCTCAGAGAACCGCTTACGGCGAGCAATTTATCAGGTCTACGGCGGCCCTCGCATCCCTGACAGGCAACATAGGAGTCGCCGGGGGAAACCCAGCGGGGGCGGGTATAGGGCCAGGGCCAACCCATGAGGAGGTATCCTTGCCGACAGGAGACAATCCCGTTGGCTTCACTGTGCCCAAGTATCAATGGGCGGACCTGATTCTTCAAGGCGAAAGAGGGGGATACCCATGTGATGTTAAAGCCGCCTACGTGGTGGGAGGCAACTACCTTAACCAGCAGGGAAACATAAACAAGTCTGTTAGGGCCTTGAAGAGGCTGGAGCTGATGATCGTTCACGAGCATTTCCTAACCCCCACAGCTAGGTACGCGGACATAGTCTTCCCAGCGGCCATGTTTCCTGAGCGTAACGACATCCTACTACCTTGGTCTGGTCAAGGCCGCTACATCATATATCAACGTAAAGTCGTTAACCCCCCTCTGGAGGTTAGAACAGACTTAGAAATCTTCACCGAGCTGGCTCAAATTCTCGGCTTCTCGGAGAAATACAACCCATACAGCAAGGAGGAATGGCTTAAATGGTTCGCTGAGAAACTGGGCGTTGAGGATTACTTGGAGTTTAAGCGTACGGGGATTTACCTTCTCCAGAACAGGCCGACAATTCCATTTAGAGGACAGATCGAAAGAGGCGAGGCCTTCCCCACTCCCAGCGGGAAGATAGAGTTATACTCGGAGGAGTTGGCTAAGCTGAAGGCCGCGGAGATTCCACCCATCCCAAAATATTTAAGGTCATGGGAAGGGGTGGAGGAGGCTGCTGAAGGACAATTTCCGCTTCAACTCATAACGCCGAAAAACCCGCTTAGAATACATTCAAGCCTCCCAGACGCCTTTCCCACGGATAAAGGATTAAACAGGGTTTGGATAAACCCTGCAGACGCTGAGGCTAGGAGAATATCCAATGGAGACGTTGTTAAGGTTTACAATATGAGGGGAGCGGTGTTAGCGGAAGCCTACGTAACGGACAAAATAATTCGAGGCGTAGTGTCTCTAGATGAAGGCGCATGGTATGCGCCCAGAGAAGACGGACTGGATGTGGGAGGATGCCCCAACACCCTCACATCTGACAAGCCAACCCCCTTAGCTAAAGCCGCCACCACCCATACTACGTTAGTTCAAATCACTTTACACCGCGGCTAAAAACATCTAGAAGAAGCATTTCAAGGCTAGGATTAAGCTTTCTTTAACTCTTATATACTAACTCATCCCATACAGAGGACAGCTCGATCGCCCAATGTTTGAGTAAGCATTCTGGAGGTTAGAAGAATGGTTAAAGAGGAGCCTGTTTGGAAACGGGCTTTGCTGGATTTAAGCATCGCCTTTTTCCTGATTGGAGGCGTCGTCAGCCTCATCAGCGTCCTCACGATGATTCCGATCTCAACCATCTATCCGTTCAGGTTGAAGCCCTCAATCAGCTTCACTCTAATAATTGAGTTGGTTGTAGGTTTAATCTGCGCTATTGAAGCCTTCGAATGCTACAGGTTCGCGTCCAGACATATGCTGTCGAAGGCGGGAATACGGGGAATCGTCGTCGGCGCGATTCTTCTTAGCATAGGGTTGCTGGAAGGCCGGGATCTGAGAACTCAGATGCTCATAGCCAGCGCCATCCTCATACTGCTCGGTGGAGTGATCAGTTACATATACCGTGAATAAGCTTCCTACGAGATCATTTTCTCGGCTTGAAGAAGATCTTCGCTCAGCGTCCTGCCGCCCAGCCCGTTGACGTTCATCGCAACCATTCGCCTACTTTGAGTAACATGGCTTTAAATGAGCCATACATCTTTCAGCCTTCGGCTTAGGCTTCAAATAAAGGCGTGATTAAAACATGGGTCGTTAAAAGTCACATTCTCATTTGTTCGTGGCAGGTTAAATGGGGAGAGTAGATCGAAGGCTGAGGATAAGAGGAGTTTCACATATTTCGCGCCGTCGTATCCGGTATGGGGGCTGGTAAGGGCGACGGTCTTCACTTTGTTGTTCGGTAGCTTATGGTCCGCGTTCAGTATGATGTACTCGACGTTTTCACCGGCGTTAAGCTGAGCCCCCATGGCTTTAAGCTGCTTAGCGGCTATGGCTTGCAGGGTTTCCCACTTATAGTTTTCAGGACTCTTCGAGAGGCGGCGTATGATAACTAGGTCTTCGCCTTTAACTCGACCAGTTAAAAGGTCTTCAACGTATCTCTCCATTATCTTTACGGCGGCTGGGATCCGTCTCCATAGTTCTTCAAGGGTTTCAGCTTTCGCCAGCTCTTTCAACATTTCTTCTTGACATTTTTTTACCAATGGAGGTGTGTCTTTTCTCCTCATTCCAATTCCTCTAGCTTTAATTGTTCCATTTCTAAACACGCCGAAATACCTGTTTATCACCGGTACGCTTCCATTAGCCCTGGAGGGGGGAAAGGCTATCCATCGATAGATTCCTTTGAAGGAAATCGGTAAACCCAGATTCTTTTCGATCGAACGGCAAAGCTTCTGGTAATCCTCCTCATCCGCCCCCTCCTTTCTAAGCCAGAGTGAATCTACTATTCCATGAATCACCTCGAACCCCTGTTCCTCGGCTATGTGGAAAGCTGTTCGAAGCGTATCGCGGGCGAGGGCGCATGTGGCGATGTGGGCTTCAACCCTGCCGAACCGGGCGTTACGGTAGCCCAAGTATCCGAAGCTTGATACGAGAATCCACTTAATAGCGGCTTGTCTTCGATCCCATACCTCCCTTAAATCAGGGTTTCCCCCTTCGCTCATCAACCGTTTATACTCCATTCTTTTCTCTAGAAGCGGTTTAACCGCTTCAGGTATAAGCCCTGTTCTTCTCTCGCAGACATGGTATCCAAGCTCAGGAACCTTTAAACTCGAGTTAGGGCAGCAGTCGCAGTTGATTGTTTCAGGGGAGAGATTGTATTTCACCATGAGGGTTGGGTATAGGGAGTTGAAGTCGACTTCCCCCACATTGTCGTGTACACCTATCTTAGGCTCAAAGCAGAACCCTCCCCTATCAGCCGTTAAAAGTTGCCTAGCGGTTTTAAAGTCTTCAGGCTCCCCCTTTCTCCAGGGGATTAGAAGACCTCTTTTAAACGCGCTGTAAAACTGTAGGGAGCTCATACATGTGCCTATGGTGGAGTCGACGGCCCTTTGAACGGGTATTCGACAGGTTCTAGCGACCTCTATTAAGCCTTGAAGGCCACATTCGGCGTACAACGTTGAGGATTCCAAGTCCACGTGAAGTCTACCCGGCAACCTGAATGGGCGAGGCCTATAGTAGACTCGGCCGTAGGAGAAGTAGACGCAGCCTTTTCCCTTCTCAACCTTTCCTTGACCCCTCTCCCTTCCCAGATCGAAGCCTGAGAGGCCGTTTACGCGGGCCCTGTAAAACAGGTAGGGTAACGTGAACCGGTTTCCTCCTTTGGTGAAAATTATGTCTGGATCCCTTCTTCGAACGGTTTCCATAAGATCCCACAGCTTTTCAGCTTCAGACCCTGACTCGAACGTTAGGTCTTCTCGAAGCCCCACATGTATCTTAGATACTGGGTCGCGGAAGCTTGGTATGATCTTTGACTTAACCTTCACTCTAAGCGCTATACGTTTAAGGCGGGGCACTTCATACCTGTTAGAGGAGGCGTCGTCCAAGACCGTCCACTCTAAATGATTGTTTAAATTCCCAGCTTTCACATAGGCCAGTGGGAAAAGGTTTTTCTCATACATGTATAGTTGAGAGGCGGGGATGTCCACGTTGTATAGCCTATATTTTCTGTAGCCTCCAAGCCGCGTTATCTTCTCGGCTAGAATCCTTCCTTCCCCACTGCTTTTCACAGGGATTCTTAGGACGGTTGATTCTTCACGGTCGGTTACTTCAGCGAATTTTCGGGTGAGCTCGCATCGGTTGGTGATCCAATGTTTACTGGCGAGCTCGATGAGTTCATGCTCCTCTCCGCCCACGTAGATTGAGGGTTGCCATTCATCGAAGAACCTGAGACATCTCCCATCCCGGGTTTTAATCCATACGACTACGCCCTCATCCTTGGAGTAGAGGTCCCAGATCCATCCTTCAGCGACATCACTATTCCCGCTTTTTAAGGGCCTCGATTTCAGCTATGATCCTCCTCAACGCCTTGTGATGTGAGAATAGGATGGAGAGGAATAGGGCTTCGGGGCCCGTGGGTAGGACTGCCGCTCCAGCAGCTGAGGCGTAAAGCCTACACTGGTTGAGGAGGTCGTCGAACACTTCTCTATCGCTTTTCCTCAAAGCTTCTCTAAACCTTACCCATCTGTGAGCCGCTTCTTCAACCATCCTACGCCATGATGGAACAGTTCTACCCATGGGCTTCCTCCTCTAGGAACGTGGTAAGCGTTTGGCATTCCTCAGGCTTAGAGTTTAGGGAGCCGACTCTAACGCATAGGTCGGCTTTGCCTAGGAGAAGCTGATCGATGAACATGTGGGTGAGAGCTTGACTGTGAGTGACTATTACTCCAATATGTTCCTTTGTTAGAGTAGACAGGGAGCTTAAGGCTTGGTTGAAAAGGGCCTTGACCTCTGAAGGGGGTCCTTCGCCGGTGAGGTACAGTTGAGCCATGTCCAACGCCACAACCATCTTTGAACCATGTTTTCGAATCGCTTCAAGAAGCCTCCGGGTGACTAAACTTGTCATCTGATGATACGTGAAGGCGCGGCTTACAAACATTTTTTCCAGCGCGTCTTCCGCGTCGAGTCCTCTACGCTGAGCGTAGTCCGATATGAGGTAGGGGTTAAACACGTTGTTTCCATCCATCAACATTACCGTTGAGCCTAAGCCCCCTTCCTCTAAGGGAAGCTGAGCGTCGACGCAAAGCGCTTCAGCGACCTGATTACATAGAGGAGATCCGTAGAGAACGATCAACCGTCCCAGGAGGCGGGTTAAATCGCTGAATAACCCTTCCTCAAACATCAAATGCTTCCCCAAACAGTTATCCAGGGAAGACCACGCCTCAGCCGTCGAGGATGACCCCTTTGCCCGTAGATAAGGAGCTAGGGTCGAGTTAAGCCTTAGAAAAACTTCTGAAAACCTTTCATCGCAGGAAATGCGCTGAACAGGCTTCGCCGACTCTGGGGCGCGTGTTTGAATCCGGAGACATCTGTCTAGCTTACATCCACAGCTGGGGCACATCCATCCAAGGGCGCTGTTAACGGCGTATAAGCTTAAAGGAAATGGAGTTACGAAAAGAATTTCACGGCAAACGTCGCACCAAAAGATGAATAAACCTTGATTTTCAATCCAGCGACGGGTTGAAAGCGTTCTCATTCGTCGAGCTCACCGGGCCACTGTTGACCCTCCAACTCTACGTTTGAAATAAAAATACGCGTGAGAGGTATGTAATTCTAAGTGGAGTGAAAAGTGAAATTGTCTGCTCCCTTTACCGATGAAGCTTAAAACGTAAACTAGCGGCGGGCGGTTTACCAATAACCCACTACGATTCGATTTGCCCATTACAAATTAAAATTGTTATGTAAATTTGACCTAGAGTAGCCTAGAGGCTTGACCATTCCTTAAGAGGCTTGGCATAAGCGGTGAGATAATTTAAAAGTGTAAACTGGCGTTTACTTCGTTTTTCTCGATAGGATCTCTATTAACTTTTCTTCTTCTAATGCGTGTTTTTCATCAGGGGTTAGGTCTATGGATAACCATTCTGGGGGTTTCTTCCCTTTGAAGTATTCCCTTATGGCTCTCCTTAGGGCTCCTACGGCTAGGACTCCGCAGTGATACTTTACTATCGGTAACCCTCCTAGCTCGTCTGATATTTGCTTCCAGCTTATTAGCCACGCTTCCTTCAAGGTTTTCCCTTTGATCATCTCCGTCATTACGCTCGCGGCTGCGATGTTCGCGGCGCAACCGTAGCTTTCGAAGGTCGCTTCCTCTATTATGTGGGTTTCATCGTTAACCTTCAGGTATATTGCGATCATGTCTCCGCAGGCTAGGCTTCCAGCTATGGCTTGAGCGTTTGCCTCTTCAATCTTCCCTTGGTTCTTCGGGTTCCTGAACAGCTCCAAGACCTTAGGGCTATAGGTTAACGGTATTCTACTGGACAAGGCTTATCTCACCTCCTTTTGATTGGGCTTAAGGATCTTAGGCGGGCTACTCCCTGAGGAATGTGCCTTAAGACGTAGTCTATGTCTTCCTCGCTGTGGAATGGTGTAACCTTCATTAAGAGGCTTCCATGGGCTTCTTCATATTTTCTCCCTATGGCTAATAGTACATGGCTTGGCTGTAGAACCCTGCTGGTGCAGGCGCTTCCGCTGGATGCGTAGATTCCATTCATGCTCAACTCCACTGTTAAGGCTTCCCCCTCCACGTAGAGGAATGATAAGTTAACGTTGTCGGGGGCTCTCCTCGACCCCTTTGGACCGTTGAGCATGACGTCTTCTACTTGTGATGTTACACCGTCGATTAGTTTGTCCCTGAGCTTTGTAAGCTTCGTCTTATCCAGCTTATCCATGATTTCAACGGCTTTCGCGAATCCAGCTATGGATGGAATGTTTTCAACCCCAGGCCAGAGTTTCTGGGAGCTCAGCTGCCCGTGGATTACAGGTTCAAGGTTCGTTCCTTCCTTCACGTAGAGGAGCCCCGCCCCTTTCGGCCCGTAAACCTTGTGACTGCTGAAGCTTGCTAGATCTACGTTAAGCTCCTTAAGGTTTATCCTTATCCTGCCCAGGGCGTCAGCCATGTCTGTATGGAATAGGATGGATGAGTCTCGATCCTTCACGTTTTCTACAAGTCCCTTCAAGTCTTGAATTACGCCTATCTCATGGTTCACCGCTCCTACGCTGACTAGGAGTGTATGGCTGTCCGCTTCGTTTTCCAGTTGGTCTTGGTTTACGAAGCCTTCTCCGTCTACAGGGATCTTTACTATCTTGAAGCCTTGTTCTTGAAGCTTTTCGGCTGGAAATATTACGCTGAGATGCTCTATGCTCGAGGTGATTATCTTCCTTCTATCCGTTTTATTCGCCTTGGCGGATCCGAGGATCGCGAGGTTATTCGCCTCAGTGGCTCCATGGGTATAAACAAGCTCCACAGGTGAGGTGTTTAGAATCGAGAATTTCTCGGAGGCTTGGTAGAGGGTTTCATAGGATTCCCAGCCTGCCTTGTGAGTGATGGATGGATGCCCATATCCGGCTACGCTGTAAGCTTTCACCAGCTCCTCCAAGGCCTCGGGGAATATTAATCCTGAATTCTCCGAGTCTAAGTATACTTCGCGCTCCGTATCTCCGTGGAGCTCTATTAAACCTTTCACGCTTCTAACCATATCGGATGATATTTCAACTCACCTTATCTCTACTTCTATCTCATACACGCCTTCTCTCTCGGAGATCATTAAGATTTTATGTCCAACCTCTTGAGCCCACTCCGTTATGTCGGATGGGGCGGCTGGATCCGTGGCTAAAAGCCTTACGACCTGTCCGGGTTTAGCTTTCTTAGCCACTTCACTCATCGCTATGAGGGGCCCTGGACACGACTTATACCTCGCATCTACTGTTATGGCTTTTCGATTTTCAGCCATGTTCACTTTTCCCTTTAACGCTTTACCGAGGCCATTGGTTCCCGATTTACGCGCCGTGTAGTCATGACTCCGTTTGGGCTAGGATATGAATCGGGTGACATCTGAGTCCTGCGCTTTTGGGAGAAATGTGGCGGCTCCTATTACCCCATCTACGAATTCTTCCAGGTCCTCCCTCCTTATTCCGAAGGTGTTCAGGGTTGTGGAGCAAGCGTATATTCTAACTTTCCCCGTTTCCCTGGCGTTGTTTAGGAGATCCCTCCACCTCGGTAGGTTGCCTGACTCCACCGAGTCCAATATGGCTTCCTCATACTGGGAGTAATCCTTGCTCACGTTTTTGGGTTCGTATCCTTTCTTTAAGGCGAAGAGGCCCCAGAAGGTGAAGAATAGTTCGGCTTCCCAATCCATGGCCGCGGCTGTGCTGGCCAATATGGTGGCTGGGTAGAGTTTATCCAATCTGTCGGAGGAGATTATGATTGATATTTTTGGCATGGTTTCTCAACCCTATATTTATAACACTGTTATATAAAGGTTTCCTGAAACGTAAACTCCAAACAAAACCCAACAAAAAAGAAACCGCACTTCCCCACTTCACTGGATCAAAGCTATAACGTTCACAGACAGTTACTTTTTACTATAGGAGCCCTGAAACTGAAAATGAGGGAAAACGCCTCCACTTGTTTACCCACCCAAATAGAAATTAAGGTGAAAATGATGAACGCCGTTAACTTTTCCGTCACAACCTTGTGGAGCCCCCTCCTCGACAATGCGTCGAGGCCTATAAGATTTAGACCAGACAACGGGGTCACCAAATCCCCGTGACCCACGCCAGCCTAAAAGGGTTCTGAGCTACGTAGTCTTTGGTGGACATGTGTAGCTCTGAGGATTCATCAGCTTTGGGCTCCTCACGGGTTCATTGAAGCCCTCATCGGCCTCTTCCCCTGTCTGGGTGAACCCACTCCAGGTCTTCATTAGCTCTTCAAAGAGCTTTGAACTTGGAGAAAGCCCCTCCATTTGAAGGTATAAGTTTATGGCAGCGTTGAGTTGCCTGTTTATTCTCAACCCGCAGTGTGCGCAGACATATAGTGCTCCTTTCGGGGCATTAACCATCCCACATCTGGAACACCTTTTCGTGGAGTTCTTCGGGTTGAGGATAACTGTTCTAGCCTTATAGCTCATAAGGGTTATAATGGTTCTCCAGCCACTCTTCGAGATGTTTCTTTTATGCTTTCTTGAACCATTAAGCATCTTATTCTTCCTCAAGTCTTCGAATCCGTGAAGGTGGTTTTTGAACTCCCTTGTTATAGAGGTTGTCAGCTTGTGGATGAAGTCCTTCGCCCTGTTCTTCTCCCTTCTAGAGTATTTCTCCAGAACCTCTCTCAGAGATGGTTTCTTTGATGCTTTCTGCTGTATTCTCTGCTTTTTTATTTCATAGACCCTGTGAATGTGGAAGAGCTTTGTTAAATCTACTCTAATCCAGCCTGTCTCTGGGTTAAACCCATCTAGGCTTTTCTCATTACTATCCCAAGCAATCTTTTCCTTTGGATCTCCTTCTCTCTTGAACCTAAAGGTTATCGTAAGGTATTTTTCGTTAAGAATAAGCTCACCCATCTCCCCTCTAGCTCTGTTTATGAACCACGTTTTTGATATGTCAAATTCAAGGTGCTTCTCATATGGCTTGATACTCACTTTTATCTTTCCATTCCTATAGTTGTAGAGTGTCTCTTTGATTCTAACGAACCTCTTCCTTACGGTTGGCTTTGCTCTTGTTCTCTCTCCTTTTACGTAGCTTCTTCTCCAAGACTTTATTATCGAATATGCCTGCTTTATCGCAGAGTCAACGTAGTGTTTAGAGTATCCCCAATCCTTCATCAGGAGGTCTCTCAGAAAGTGGTGTTTAAAGCTATTGTCCTTCGGGATTATTGGAATAACCCTCTTTCTCCCCCTCCCATCATACTTTTCAATCCATCTAATTTTGACCCAAACTTCATCTACTGCTTTTTGAAGCAACAATCTGTAAGCTTCAAGAAACTCATTGACGTTGTAGTCGTGCTTTACGTTGTAAGCTCTAAACTGATATAAGCTTCCTGACGCCTTCAACCACCTCGCCATACTTATGGCTTCTCATGCCGTAAAGTTTTCCAGCAAAATGCGAGACTATGGTTATTAAATCTTCAACAAGCTCCTCTTGAGGGGCCTTTTCTTCATGGTTTATCGCTTCTATTGTCGTCCCGAAGGCCGAGAACAGTTTGCTGAGGGTTCCAAATCCAAACCTTGTCAACCTATCCTCGTAAGCGACTATCACTTTAGAAACCTCCCCCTCAGAAACCATCTCTAGAAGCTTTAGAAAGTTCTTTCTCCTCTCATTCAGTCCCGAACCAATGTCGGAAAGTATTTGTATCCCTCCATAACCTCTCTCTTCAGCGTAAGCCATTATAGACCGCTTCTGTCTTTCCAAACCATCTTTTTGAGTCGAGGATGAAACTCTAGCGTATCCTACTATAATTCTCTCTTCTCTTAGCCCTAGAATGCGTTTAACCTCACTTTCAGGTATCCTCCTCCTCCCACCAACGGTTCTAACAACCCTAATCTTCCCATCCTTATCCCAACGCTGGATAGTCCTAGTAGTAACCCCGAGAAGCTTCTTAGCCTCTTTTAGCGTATAGAGCCTTTCCATAAATATAAATTACAACTTATGTCTATTTAAATCTATATATTTCGAAACTACCTAAAAGGCAAGTCCATTTCAATTCAACTTAACGTAACAGGAGCCGTAAAACGAAAGTTTAAAAGGCAACTTGTATCCTAACTTGTAGAGGGCGCAATTATGGAAAGTTTAGAAAGGAAAGGCATGCCGCTTTTGGGCGATAGTTTTCCAGAAATGGAAGTTCAAACAACTCACGGGGCGATGAGGCTTCCAGACGCCTTCGCCGGCAGATGGTTTGTTCTGTTCAGCCATCCAGCTGATTTCACCCCTGTATGCACAACGGAGTTTGTCGCTTTTCAAAAACGATACGAGAAATTTAAGGCGTTAAACTGTGAGTTGATCGGACTGAGCGTTGACCAAGTATTCTCCCATATAAAATGGATGGAATGGATAAAGGAGAAATTAGGTGTGGAAATTGAGTTCCCGATAATCGCGGATACAGGAGCCGTCGCCGGGAAACTTGGGTTAATTCACCCTGGAAAAGGCACAAACACGGTTAGAGCCGTATTTGTAGTAGACGAGAAAGCGAAGATAAGGATAATCCTTTACTACCCACAAGAGCTAGGCAGAAACATGGACGAGATTTTAAGGGTTGTAGAGGCCATGCAAATATCCGACAAACATGGAGTAGCCATGCCAGCCAATTGGCCCAACAATGAAATACTAAAAGATCACGTTATAATACCGCCGGCGAAAGACGTGAAGACCGCGAAAGAAAGGCTTAGCAAAGCAGAAACCGGAGAACTAGAATGCCTAGACTGGTGGCTTTGCCATAAAAAACTGTAATGACGCTTCTCCTTAAAAGAACCCTCAGAGCGCCTTACCGCTTCCATCTCTCTTTTAAAACTATAATCCTTTTTCCTCAACCCTGTTAGTCATACAAAAAAGACTCTAAAACTCCCTATAGCGCATTCGACTTCACGCTCGTAAAAATTCAAGACACATACTTCACCATGCGCCATTAGAACCTTCATGTTTCCAGCAACTATGGAAATTAAAGGAGTGCCGAATTTAAATTAAAGCACGTCGACTAAAATGAATGAAAATTATAGGGGGAATTCTGTGAAATCCATCCTTGAGGGCCCGTGGTTCAGCCTGGTTAGGACGCCGCCTAGTAACTGCTAAATTTTGACCTTCAACCAATTTTAATCGTTAATTCATCAACGTGGAATTTGAGTATTAGCCTTTAAAACAGAGACGTAGATCCGCCCCTAAAATCTAAAACAAAGATTTATCTCTTGAGATGGATGGCGGGCCCGCGGGGATTTGAACCCCGGACCTCTGCCCAGATAGGGGTTCCCCACCTATCCTTCGGGTTAAGAGCTTCAGCCACTTTGGTCCGCTGCTCTACCTCTTCAGGACCGTGAAGGTCTGGCTGAGCTACGGGCCCCCGTTCATCCATTAGGGTTAGATGCAGCGCTTTTTTAAATTTTTACCCCTGTAAATTCTCTGAGTCGGGTATGGGCGTTGAACCCATAACCTAGGCTAGGTTGATGAAATTTCAAGGCGAGGCCATCATAACTCTATTCGCCTAGGTCGCGAAAATAGCATTTCATTTAATGGGAGAGCTTCTTATAAAATCCTGGCTCACAGTGGTTTAGGAACTTTGCCTCCGTTTAAATGAAAAGTGGTCTTCATCGCTAAATTTCTGGAGGCAGCCGATACACGCATCTTATTAATTTAAGCTTTAACGCGGGAGCAGCCTCCGCCTAAGAGGGTTTGATTTAAACGATTCTTACTCCATTCACCTTCTTATTTTGCCATGAATACCGTCTTATCTTAGAGGAGGCGCCGAACCCGCAGGCGGCGCATCTTTTTTTCCTAATATGATAGGCGTGTCGTCCACATCGTCTGCATTTTATATGGGTTTTACCACTGCTTCTCTTTCCGAAGGAGCTTGTTCCCTTACCCATACGCGTCAGCCCTCCGATTTGTTTACGGATGTTTTAGGTGGGGGGGATATTAACACAACGTTATCTCCACGCACAATTATCATCCCCAGTTTTCTAGTGTTTCCGTCGGAGGAAACCTCCTCAGCATCATCCAACACAAGGTTCATGTGTTGATCATAGCTGTACAGTTTGCCTCTGACGCTTCTACCTCCTTTCAACTCCACTAAGACGATTCTTCCAAGGCTTTCCTGGAATATTTTGGTGGCGACTTCCGACATTTACGACACGCAACCACTGATACAGCTTTAAAGGGTGGGAAAAGCTTCATTTAAAGCTTATCATGGAATGCAACTTATATCGCGAGCACGTTGGGTTGAGTGGTTTTGCCTCCTTTGAGAATGGTTGCCTTAAGGTCTAAAGAAGTTGAGAAGGTGCTGAGAGAATTTAAAGAGAAGTTTGGGGAGGAGGTTTATGGAAGAAGGTTTGAAAGCGTAGACTTGAACGGTGGAACAGTGTACGTGGTCGATGGGACTCCCCTTATTCTAAGAGTAGAGGGAACTCTGCTGCCCACGCTTATCAACATAGAGGTGTTAAACAGGCTTCCAAGGGTTGTTGTCGACATGGGCGCTGTGAAACATATCTGTAACGGAGCGGACGTGATGATGCCTGGTGTAAGGGAGGCGTCATTGCCGTTGGAAATGGGTGTTCCGGTAACAATTATGGATGAAAAATATCGAAAGCACATCGCGGTGGGGGTTACATTAACAGCTCTTAAAGCCCTAGGGGGGAAAGGGAAGGTGGTTAGAAATTTGCATTACGTCGGAGATAAGGTTTGGAAGTGGATAAAAGCTTTAAACATCCGCGATAAGGTTTAAAACGTTCGAAAACGATTTTTTTAATGAAAAGAAGCTTCTCACTTCACCGGTCGAGGTGCTTCGGTTGGGTTTTACGTTGAACAGTGGACAGAGGCGGCGGTACGTTAAGGCCTTAACACTGGTAGGCTTGGAGGATGTTGAGTCGATTAAAAGTGAAATCGGATCCGGTAACATAGTGATCCTTAGAATAACCCCCTTAGCTAAGAGGAGCGTTGAAGATTTGAAGGAGGCCGTTCACTTGTTAAAGGATTATGTGGAAAGAATGGGAGGGGACATAGCTCGGCTGGGCGAGGAGAGGATTGTTTTAACCCCCGCTGAAGTTAAGATATGGCGTAGATAGCCTTCATCGAAGTCGCAACGTTTCATCTATCTCAGGGGCTTGGGCTCTGATCTTAAGGGTCCTGGATATCACCTGCGCTAGGTAATCGCATTTTCTCCGCTCCCCATGGTTAACTATGATCCTTGTGGGCTTTGGGGACATTTTCTGTACGAAGCTTAAAAGTTGGCTTCTATCCGAGTGCCCTGAGAAACCCTCAACGGAGTGGACGGCCGCCTCCACTTTCACTATCTCCATTTTACCTCCCTGCTCGGTTAGTGGCACTTCCCTCAACCCATTTTTTATCCGGCTTCCCAAGGTCCCCTCGATCTGATAGCTGACGAATATTATGGAGTTATTCTTGTCGGGAGCTAGGTTTTTGAAGTAGTCTATGGCCGGTCCTCCTTCCAACATCCCAGACGTAGCCATGATCACGGCTGGACCGCCTGAAACAACATCTGCCCTTTCACTGGGATGACTGATTAAGGTGAAATATTCGGATTGAAACGGATTCACGTCTTCGCGCAGTATCTGGTTTCTAATCTCTTTGGCCAAGTACTCCGGGTAGGCGGTGTGTATGGCCGTGGCCTCCGATATCATTCCCTCTATGTAAACAGGCACCTCCGGTAGCTTGCCTTCCCTCATGTAGCTGTCCAGTACAAGCATGATTTCCTGAGCCCTTCCCACCGCTGGAACAGGTATAAGCACTTTCCCACCGTTCCTCAACGTGGACTCCACTGTAGAAGTGAACAGCAACTCAACGGCCTTTCTATCCGGCATCACATCCTCCTGTCCACCGTAAGTGCTTTCGATGATCAATGTTTCAGCTCTGGGAAAGGTTGAAGACGCGGACTCAAGCAACATCGTCTTCCCGAATTTGAAGTCTCCAGTGTAGACGATGTTGTGGAAGCCTTCGCCTATGTGAAGATGGATGATGGAGGATCCTAGAATGTGACCTGCGTTGTGGAGGGTAAGCTTAACATCCGGCGCCACATCGGTGACCACGCCGAACTTAAGAGGAATGGTGTGCATCACCACGTCTTTCACGTCCCTTTGATCATAGGGCGCGTGGTATCCCTCTCGATTCGCTACGTCCAAGTAATCGAGTTGGAGAAGGGTCATGAGGCTCGCGGTGGGCTCCGAGCAGTAAACGGGGCCGTCATACCCGTATTTAAACAGGAACGGTGTCATGGCGCAGTGGTCGATGTGCGCGTGGGATATGATGACGGCGTCCAATTCGTCTAAATCAAAAGTGTCGCTGTCAAGTCTCGGGTACGCCAGCTGAGGATTGTTGGAGCTGGGGTTGATCCCACAGTCTAGGAGGACATGGCTTTCCTCGGTTTCAATTAAGATGGAGGACCGGCCTACCTCATGGAATCCTCCTAGAGGCGTCATCCTAACGGTTCCAAGCTTTTTAAGGGTTGGCCTAAAGATCCTTTCACCCACTCCTCTCAGGATTCTGGTTCTCTCATCGCTTTCAGCGTGTAACATGTGACGGGTGGTGGAAATGATCTTTGACTGTATCAAGGGGCCTCTTAAAACCCTAGGCCTCCATGAAGTGGCCTTTATAATCTCCTGTAGAACGGCTCCATCTTTCCCTATGGCGATGCCCGGCTTCTTCGCCTCTATTACAACCTCGCCTAGGCTTGGGTCAAAGGTCAAGCCGGTGACCTCTGCCCCAGTGGGAATCAAGCCTTTAATAATCTTTTCAGCGTTTTGCTCAGGCATCCTTATACTGGGGTCGGATCGGATCACAATCCTCTTATGTAGCGCGCTTACGATGTCGGTGACGATGTAGCTTTGATCCAGAAGCACGCCCACGTTTTTCACGTAGACAGCGATTCTTGGGCCTTCAAACTCGATTCGAGTAACCTCAGCCTCCCTGGGCATATGCTCCAGTATGCATTCTCGAATTTTCACATGGGTGTTGTTCATTAGGTTGCTCAACGAGGCTCCCAACATTAATAGAGGATGGTTTTAGCTGAGAGATTTAGCTAAACTGGATTTCTCAGCTTCAGAGAGCTCCCTGTATCCTTTCGCCGTAACCACCGCCACGTCGAAGCTGTCGCCGCTCGCCGCGTCCCTTTTCATGGCGGATGTGATCGCCCTTAACACTACAGGTAACGCTTCATCCACCTTCATTCCATCTTTAAAGTCGGATTCGAGGACGCCGTAGGCTATGGGGGATCCTGAGCCTGTGGAAACGCATCGCTCCTCCACAACGCTTCCCAACGGGTCCAAGGCGAATAGGTGGGCTCCGGTTTCATCAACGCCTCCGATTATGGCTTGAAGGAGGAGGGGCATGACCCTGCTGGAGAAAAGCATGTTGGAAACCAGCCGGGCAGCGGATTTCACAGGCATGGCTTTCCCCTGAGAATACTTGTACAAGTTCGCGTTAGCCTTAAGAACTTCGACCGCTGTTTGCGCGTCTCCCACCGCGCCCGCGATGGTCATGGCTATGTGGTCATCTATCTTGTATACTTTCTTCGCCTTTTTATGAGCCACAAAGTATCCCATAGTGGCTCTCGTATCCGTTGCTAGGACGACGCCGTCGGTGCAGACGACGCCTATGGTTGTGGTTCCTTTCAGGGAGTTGAGGAAACCCCTATTCAACGTTTCCCTTGACGGTTCCGGGTACATGTTGACATGCTCCTAAAAGCTTTCAATACTGGGTTTAAGGCGCGCTGAAAACCTTAAGCACGCTGATCAAGAGAAAGATTTAATGACTTAAAAATGTTTCGAGAGAAGTCGACATGGCTTTGAGAAAGTACACGATGGTGGGAAGGGGGCAAGCTAAAGCCGGCTGTAAGTTTATGTTTAAAGGCCCCGCTGAAGCGTGTAAGGAATGTGAGGGATATGGGTTCTGCGTAGAGCCCTTAGAGCCTGGTAGAATTTACCGGGTAAAGCATGTTACGTTTAAACGCTTCCCATGTGGTCTTCATGGATCGGATGCGCGGCTAGTAGAGGTTGAGGAGTCGATTTACGACGTAAACCTAGAAAGCCGGGCGGCTGTGTTAAACGCTTTGATCACGTTTCAACCCGTTGAATGTGGTCAACCATGTCCCCATCGAGGGAGATGCTTCCCCGATGGCTTGGTTGAAGGAGATCGATGTCGGGTCGTTGAGGTAGGGGTTACGGTTCATTGCCCATTGGGGAGGAAGCTTTCCTCTGCTCGGCTTCAACGGCTGCCTGGGGGCGAGTGAACCTCTCCATGAAAACGACGGTTTTAAACTCGGGCAAATACTTGTGTAGGTCGTTGGCTACGTTTCTCTTTATGAGTTGAATGCCTTCCATGAAGAAGGAATCCTCAGGGATCTCGATGTTTACTTCCTCTCCATGAATGTTTATTCGAGTTTTTTCCAGGTCTAAGGAGGGCGCCCTCCTATGCAGCATCGCCTTAATTTTCTCCACTGTTTCTTCAATCGTCGACTCAACTTTTAACTCGTACACGAGAGATTTACCTGATAAAGGATGGTTAAAGTCTACTTGAACCCTGCCAGCGCCCACCGACCTGATCAAAGCGGGTTTTCCATCCACCTCCACCTGCATGCCTGGAACCGGTGAAATACCCTCTCTGGAAAACTTTCTCAACGGAAGCAACCTCATCTTCGAAGGATCCCTAACCCCGAATCCCTTTTCAGGCGGAACCTCCAGCGTTTTCCCCTGTCCAACCTCCATTCCCTCCAAAGCCTCTTCAACCCCTTTAGGAACCCATCCTTCTCCGAGAATTATGAACATGGGCTCATAGCTATGGGTTTCCCCCTCATGTTTTCCATGGAGCCCTTCCTTTTCAGCGACTTCGCTGAGGGTTGTTTCAACAAGCTCACCAGTTTCCTTAACCCTGCAAGTGTAGTTTATCTTGACGAAATCACCTTTCTTAACGGCCATATCGCAACGCCCTTCAAATTAAACTACAAGATGAGTCCATTCATATAACTTAACTTTTACCCTTTCACCTCCCCGTGATTTTTAAGTTGAATCTCAGTTTAGGCCATAACTCAGCCTCGGCTAGAAGCTTTCAAATCGGCTCAACTTCACGTGGGGTTTCCCATTAGATTTCCATTCGATGTAAGCGTAGAAGCCTCGGTAGCCCGGGCCGGGATTAACGATCATCGTGTAACCCAGGATGTCAACTCCTCTGGCTTCATGGACGTGTCCGCAAACCACGAGGCTTGGTTGAACCTCCTCGATGAAACGTCGAAGCGATAGACTACCCACATGGAGTCCTGTAGATGTTTCGTCAACCCTGGTTTCATGGGGTGGCGCATGGGACAGCACGATAAGCCGGCCACTATCGCAACCCTTATAACATGTTTTCAAAATCTCAGCGGCCTCGCTTTCCATCCAGTCGAAAGGGGAGAAAAAGGGGGTTTTCGGGGATCCTCCCAGCCCGATGACGTTGACGCCGTTCAGGTTTAAACATTTTCCATGAGCAGAGTAAACATTTCTAAGCTCCTTATCGATAAGGGCTTTCGCGTCAAAGTTTCCCGGCACGTAAACGATCTTAACGCCATTCGTCACCATTTCCTCCAGCAACTTTAAAGCCTCCTCTTCCTCGCCCCCAGCGACGTCCCCAGCCACCAAGATCAAATCACACCCTAGCTCTAAAGAGGCTTTTCTCACAGCTCTGGCTGCGCCGTGTTTCCCATGCAGATCGGAAACTCCTATAAGTCTGTATAATTTCCCCGGCATGTCCCTTAGCCTCTGGGAGGCTTTCTGTTGCGTGGCTGATGATGTGTTAACATGGCCTTGTTATGGGAGGGTTCCTTGAAGGGGTGAAATAAAGTTTTTTAGTGGGTTAACGCGTTGCCCGGTTAGGGGATTCTGTTGAAGCTTGTTTCCTTAACGACTGATTTTGGGTTGAAAGACCCATACGTCGGTCAGTTGAAAGCCGCGTTGCTCACCGTTTGCCCTGATGTCGTCATAGTGGATGTAACTCATGAAATCGAGAAATATAATGTGGCTATGGGGGGAATAATCCTGGCCTCAACGGTTCGATTCTTTCCTGAAGGTTCGATTCACGTGGGAGTGGTGGATCCAGGGGTAGGGGGTCCTAGAAGGCCGATCATAATGGAAACTGAGAGAAGCATGTTTGTGGGACCTGACAACGGCCTTCTCGCCATGGCGGCGGAGCAGGAGGGGATAAAACACGTCTTCGAAATAACTGAGAAAAGGTACATGAGGCGTGAAGTTTCAAGAACCTTTCATGGAAGAGACGTTTTCGCACCTGTGGCCGGTCACCTCGCCAACGGCGTAAACCCAAGGAGCGTTGGGAAAGAGGTTAAAGACTATACGCCGCTCCGAATTCCCCGACCTACGGTTGAAAGGGGGTTGATGGAAGCTCAGGTATTGTATGTTGACTCCTTCGGAAACGTAGTTACCAACGTGAAAAAAACTGATTTAGAGGAGGCTGGGTTAAATGTAAACGATGAGGTTAAAATAGAGGTTAAAAGCAAAGTTGTAAAAGCCTCCGTTAAAGAAGCGTATTGTGAGGCTGAACGTGGAAAACCGGTGTTATTGCTTGGAAGCCAGGGATTCGTGGAAATCGCGTTAAGAGAGGGAAACGCGGCCACGCTGTTAAAACTCAGCAGTGGAGAAAAACTATGGGTAAAGTTGAAAGGGCGAAGTTAGGGTTTATCGGTAGATGCTAAATCCTTCACCCTTTTCACACCGTCTATTTCACCTATATACTCAGCCACGGCTCTTGGAACTAGGCTTCGCCAATCTCCACCTTCGATCATGCGAAGTCGAATTTCGGTCGCGGAGTAAACATCTCTGTTAAAGAAGGGAATGGGTTGAACTTCATAGCCGGCTTCTCTAAACAGCCTTGAGGTAAGGGGTTCGTTTGAAAAAACCACTTCAAACTTTGGGACGCGGGATCTTACATGACATACCCAAACATCGTGGACGTTTACATCTTCGATGGGGAGTAAATGGTACCTGTTCCTGGCTATGCCGAGGTCCCCTAAACTGTTCAAAATCATCACGTACCTTTCACCTGCGGTGAAGGGGTTTTCCAGCGTGTGGCTGTATTGAGCGCTACCGATTCCTAGGATGACCTCGTCAACCCGGTTAACGATGTATTCTACGGCTTTCAAATGGCCAAGGTGGAAGGGTTGAAACCTGCCTATAAAAAGCCCCCGTAAAACCATTTTCCACGAACCCCGCGTCGATCACATCTAAGCTATTAACCATTCCTACTAGAACGCGTGCTTTTAACTCTTCCCAAATCTTTTATTGAATAAACGTTTTACGGCCATGTCTCAGCCTTATAGGCGGTTTTCGAGGGCGATAGTGAAGGAGAGCTTTTATTCGAGCCGTGAACTAAATTCAAAGAGGCCGATGTTTAAGGTGTAAGTTAACCTATCGGGGGAGGTCGAGGCTTGATCAAGATACCTGGGGATATGCTTGAAGGAGGGGGACAAATAATAAGAACGGCCTTGGCCTTAGCCGCCCTACTTCGAGAGGACATCCACTTAATCAACGTTAGAGGGGGTCGACGACCCCCCGGGTTAAAGGCTCAACACGCCACTGGGGTTAAAGCGGTGGCCGCCGTTTCCAACGCTGAGGTGGAGGGCTTAGAGATTGGGTCTCGAGAGCTTTACTTTAGGCCTAAAACGGTTAATGGGGGAATCTTCAGGTTTGACGTGGGAACCGCCGGCAGCGTTTCACTGGTTTTACAGGCGATCATGCCCGCTTTAGCGTTTTCCTCAACCCGAACGGAGATATCGATCACCGGTGGCACAGACGTGAAGTGGAGCCCCACAATCGATTACTTAAGGCTTGTCGCGTTACCTACGCTGTTCAAGATGGGGTATAAGGCTCACTTAACGGTGAAGAGGAGGGGGCATTACCCGAAAGGAGGGGGCGAGGTGGTGATGACCGTGGATCCAGTGGAGAAGCTGAGAGGTATCCAACTGTCGCGTAGAGGGGAAATCCTGAAGGTCGGCGGCGTGAGCCATTGCGTTAACCTCCCCGCGCATGTAGCTGACCGACAGGCAAGCTCAGCTGAAAGGTACCTTGAAAGGGTTGGGCTTAGCCGCGTAGATGTTGAAGTTGATAGGGAAGTCCTTTCTGGGCTGTGCCCTGGAAGCGGCATCACCCTATACGCCGCTTCTTCAGAAGGCTGCATACTGGGGGCGGACGCTTTAGGCGAAAAAGGTAAACCCGCTGAGAGGGTTGGGGAAGAAGCCGCTGCGAAGCTAGTGGAGGAAATTCAGTCTCAAATGTGTCTAGACAGGCATATGGGGGATATGATCATCCCGTACATGGCTGTGGCCGAGGGCAGGTCCCAAGTCACAACGTCCAAGATAACATTGCACACGCTTACGAACATACGCGTTTCAGAGCTGATCACCGGTGTTAAATTCGAGGTGAAAGGAGGGTTGAATCAGCCTGGAAGCGTATCCGTTGAAGGTTTAGGGCTTACAGCAAGGGACACGTCTCACTCCACTTCGACTCCTCCATAAAACTTCACCGGTCTTCATGTTTCTTATCACCCTTACCCTATGGAAAGGTATGAGAACCTCAGAGTTCCCGGTAAACGCGATGAACCATGATCCTCCAACTTTAACCACCTTGCTTCCATACGTTACGGCTCTATTATCCTCTGACCCCCTATCCTCGTATGTTATTTCAAAGCTTCCAGGGTCTCCGCAACCCCATAGAACGTAGTTGAATATGTTTTTCAGAGGGTGCACAGGTTTCGCCGATTAAACTGTACTGTGACGGCCCTTTAAGGTTTAACCATCGATATGGCCGGGCAATCCTTAACCCGGTTACGTCTAGAACGACCATAGGCTAGGATCCTTTAACATAACTTTTGAAGAAATTCACTTTCAGCGAGAGCGACATGGCCCGCCGAATGCTTTAAGCCTACCTCTAACAATGGTTGGAAAAGGCCTTTTCCAGAACTTATTGTTAAAACATGAGGGTTGAAGGCGCCAGGTTTAAAAGTCAATGTAAAACTATTATTGAAGAAACGGTGGTTTAGCGTTGAGCAGAGAGATGTTGTACATACCCGGCGCTACGACGATAGGTTTAACTTTTAAGAAGGGCGTTGTATTGGCCTCTGAGAGACGGGTCTCATACGGTTACTTTGTGATGAGTAGGTCGGGGAAGAAGGTGTTTATGATCAATGACCATGTGGGGGCCGCGTGCGCTGGGTTGGTCAGCGATATGCAAATATTGATCCGGGAGGTGGCGGCTTACTCCAGCTTGTACGCGTTGGAGGTTGGAAGGAGGGCTTCAGTTAAAACCACCGCTAAGATTATGGGGAACCTTCTGTTTCAAAGGAGGTTGTTCCCATACCTTACCCAGACGATTGTCGGCGGCGTAGACGAAGACGGCAAAGCTAAACTATATGTTTTAGACCCCTTAGGATCCGTGATCGAGGATAAGTACGCTACTGTTGGATCGGGATCTGAAATCGCCATAGGGGTTCTTGAATCAGAGTACAGGGATGGTCTGGATGAGGGTAAAGCCTTAGAGCTAGTTAAGAAAGCCATGGTGTCCGCGACCTCTAGAGATGTGGGAAGCGGAGACGGCATGGATGTTCTCACAATAACGGAAAGCGGGTCAAAGGAGACGGCTATCCCGCTGGGAAGATAATTAAACGATTTACTCGACCTGTTAACTGGGGGCTGTTTCGGTTTAAATCAAGTATGGTGAAGCTTTGAGTGTCCTCCAACGTCCTTGGAGTTGATGTTCAAACCGAGGGTTTCAGAGGCTTCTTCAAGCTGTTGAAAAGGCAGAAATATCAGCTTTTAGGCGGAGGCGCAGCTGTTAAAAAATGTCGTTGGCTTCATAAAAGCTTGACCGTTGGAAAGGGATGTTATAAGCAGAAGTTCTACGGGGTAGAAAGCCATCGATGCGTTCAGATGACCCCTACTTTGCGCTGTAACCTTAAATGTAGGTTTTGCTGGAGGGCTCATCCCAGCGATGTTGGTTTAAACGAGAAAGGCTGGGTCTTAGTAAGCCGGGAAACGCTGGACGCCGAGTCCATTGTTAAGAGGTCTCTTGAGGCGCAAAGGAAAATATTGTCAGGGTATAAATCGCAGGTTTTATCGGGCAGAATTGAGAGGAAAAAGTATGAGGAGGCTTTAAGTCCCCGCCACGTGGCCATAAGCCTTGACGGGGAGCCAACGCTGTGGCATGACTTGGATGGGTTAATCGAAGCCTATCGAAGAGCTGGGCTGACCACGTTCCTCGTCACCAACGGCACTAGACCTGACGTTTTAAAAAACCTAGGCCGTGAACCCACGCAACTGTATATTTCACTGTACGCGCCCAACGAAAAGGTCTTTAAAAATGTTTGCCTCCCATCCTCCTTAAGCCTATGGCGCGACGTGTTAAGCAGCCTAAGCCTTCTTCAATCGTTTAAATGCCCCACCGTGGTGAGGCTTACCTTGGTTAAGGATCTGAACCTCCTTGACCCTAAAGGATATGGCAAAATCGTCGAGGACGCGGAGCCAACCTACGTCGAGGCTAAAGCGTACATGTATGTTGGGTTTTCAAGGATGAGGCTCGCCTTCAACAACATGCCTTCCCATGAAGATGTGAAACGATTCGCGGAAGAGGTTTCGAAGGAAACTGGATACCGGATCGTCGACGAGTGTTTGGAAAGCCGGGTCGTGCTGATGAGTAAACTTGATAAACCAATAAAGCTTAATCAACCCATCAGTTACGTGAACAGTCAAGTTTGATGGAAATGCTTCGAGAAGAAGACCTTAAAATCATGCGGAAAGAACTGTTTAAATACGATCAAAACAGGGAGAGGGTTCTGAAACTTACCCGCGAGGCGGTTAGGCTTACAAGTAGGGCGATTACACACATCCACCGCTCCGAATACCCCGCCGCCAGAAGCGACCTTAAAAAAGCGGAGCAGAGGATAAGGAGGGCTGAATCCATAACAGGGAAGGACCCTTGGTTTCCAGCTCATAAAAACTTGCTCACAGCTTATCAAGAGCTCGCTGAGGCTAAAATTCTGTACGAGTTCGCTGTGAGAATGGAAGTCCCCTCCCTGAGGGATGTGAACGTGGAAGTCGTCCCGTATCTGTTGGGTTTACTGGATTTCATAGGCGAGTTGAGGAGGATGACGGCGACCTCGATTTTAAAGGGGGATTTGAAGAAAGCTGAGAACGCCATGAACGTTATGGAGGGAATACTCGACGACCTCACCATGCTTAACCACACTGCTTCAGTGGACTCATTCAGACATAAATTGGATGCGGCTCGACGGATCGTGGAGGCCACCCGTGGAGATGTGGTAACGGAGATTAGGCGATGGAACCTGGAAAACGCCCTTAACAGGTTTGAGGAAAGGGTTCATTTAAATAGAAAGTGAAAGCCGCCGATTGAACCGCTTCGCCTTCACGGTTGAAAAAGCTTTTTACGCGCAGCAGAAGATGAGTAAACTCGTATCGGCTAAAACGCCTCATGGGCTTAAAGTGGAGCGTGTGGCGGGTGTAGATATCGGTTACAGAGGTGAAGGCGGAAAAGGTGTAGCGGCTTCAACGGTTCTAGACTTAAACGACATGAGGATCTTAGAGACGGTGAGGTTTGAAGTAGAGGTGAACGTTCCATACATGCCGGGTCTGCTGGGGTTCCGTGAGGCCCCTTTCATGGTGAAGGCTTTAACCTCTCTTAAAACGGGATTTGACGCGGCGTTAATCGACGGTCATGGAGTAGCTCATCCTAGGAGGTTCGGTCTCGCCTGCCATGTAGGCGTATTATTGGATAAGCCCAGCGTTGGGGTGGCTAAATCGCTTTTACATGGAGATGTACGCGGAGACGAGGTGTTGGATGAATGTGGTTCCACGATTGGCCGTGTGTTGGATCTGGGAAAACGTAGGGTTTACGTCAGCGTAGGCCACAAGCTGTCCCTTGAAGACGCTGTTCAACTGGTTCATAGATGCATAGTCAACGGCGTCGTTAAGCCGTTAAAGGTGGCCCACGAGGTCTCCGTTAGGTCAGGGGATGGGAAAGGATGCTGAAACCCCATCTTTTATTTACCTTGTTAACGTTGGCCGAGTTGGGGGAGGAGTTGAGAGGTAAACCGGTGACTACTTACTTCATAGCGGAGAAGTTGAGGTCCAGCCAGCAAACCGCTTCTAAACGTTTAATAGAGCTGGAGAAGCTGGGGATGATTAACAGGTTTAAAAGAGGTGAAGGGGAGTTAATCACCGTTTCCAGCGAGGGTTTAAAGGAGTTAAACTTTCTCTTCATGAGTCTGAAAAGAATTTTTGAGCCCGGGGTTGAGGAGATTGTCTTCAGGGGGAAAGTGTTTACAGGTTTCGGTGAAGGCGCGTACTATGTGAGCAAAAACGGGTATCTCAACCAATTCGTTGAAAAGCTGGGGTTCCGCCCTTACCCGGGAACCTTGAACGTTAAACTGGAGGAGGCGGGGAAGGGTGTGGTGAAGAGCAGGGAGCTGCTTAAAGCGTTGAAACCCATCGTGCTGCAGGGTTTTGAAAGCGATGGGAGAAGCTTTGGGCCCGTCAGATGTTTTAAAGCGACCGTTAACGGGCTGGGGGAATGCGCTTTAATAGAGGCCCATCGAACCCATTATGGAAGCGATGTAATAGAGGTGATTTCCCCGTTCAATTTGAGGCGTCGACTGGGACTTAAAGATGGAGATGAAGTGGAGGTTAGAGTTTTCTCAACTCCTCTATGACTTTACGCTTAATCTTGGAGGAGCTGTCCAAGTCCCCTGGGCCGAAATGTCCTATCCTCACCACGTCAACCTTATATCCCTTCCTTACTATGTTGATGACGGATTGGTAAATGTCGTCTTGATCGTATCCCACGGCGATGAGGTCTGGCTTCAACTCCTGTATAACTTTCTCCATGTTCATTTCCTCATATCCTAGGAAGGCGGCTTCAACCGGTTTTAACGCTTCAACCAGCGCTCTTCTCTGATCCTCCGGCAGAACTGGTTTAACTCCCTTTCTCTTTTCAACGGTTCGATCCCGGGCGACCACAACTATCAGTTTAGCTCCCGGCCCACCAGCCTTCTTAGACTCCTCTAAAAACTTTAAGTGCCCGTAGTGGAGTAGGTCGAAAACCCCGGTGGCCAACACAACCTTAACCATTAGAATCTCTCCCCCTTGCTTTTCTCCATGAAACCTCTATGATGTTTAGCAGCCTTAAAGCGTCGATTAACCCTTCAGAGTAGGATGAAGATGCGATGGCGGTGAGTGGATCACCCCTTTCAAGGTAGTATTTGGCGTCTTCCAGGTATCGATGGGCTTGATCTAGAACCTCTTCGACGGGCAGGTTTCCAATAGACGGCTTCACTTTCACGTCTTTAAAGGCCTGCTCCAGGTTAGCGATGTATTTTTCAGCGGTTTCCACTATGTTCCTCATTTTGATCAACCCTCAACCATATTTTCTTCAACGCTTCTTCTTCCATGAAGTGTAAGCTACCTGGGAGGACGATTGAATGTGGAGGGGGCCCGAAATCATGGCGGAGCAAGTTGACCAGTTTACCGGCTTTCACCTCCATGTCCGGTCCTCCAACCCTGGCGACCCCGATTAACAGTCGATCCGCCGTCATTAAGCCTTTTCCACGGGATTTTTCCATTTCTAAAAGTTGCGTTACGGCTTGAGGTATTAAAAGGAACTTGTTTTTCTCCACATCCATATCCAGTAGTATCAAGGTGTGGAGGCCTCTAGAATAGTTTTGGAGAATGTGGTCGTAAGGCGATAAGGGGGGGTGGTTCCTCGATAGGGGGATG
>Ga0123519_10002765_pt1 | contig 29384 bp, 46 predicted proteins | sample YelNatPaOPRAMG02_FD_87396 | JGI IMG/M metagenome (GOLD analysis project Ga0123519, IMG submission 87396) | Hot spring microbial communities from Yellowstone National Park - Yellowstone National Park OP-RAMG-02 (version 2) | ecosystem: Environmental > Aquatic > Thermal springs > Hot (42-90C) ... | reverse complement strand
ACCTTTTACGGCAAAGATTTCCGTGATTGACGACTTATCACGTCAGATAAAAGAAGCGTTAGATGAGGATAAAAGTCTTCAACTAATAATTGGCAATGGCGGTGGTTCTTTTCCTCATTATCCAGCTTTAAAGTACCAAATGAATGAAGGAATAAAAAAAGAAGATCAGAAATTTGGCTTTTGTTTGGTTCAAGATGCCGCCTCAAGATTAAATCGAATTGTTGTTGATTCCCTTTTAAAACATAATTTAAATGCCCTCTCCTTAAATCCTTCATCGATGTTTTTGACCAAAAACGGAAAAATTAAAAAATTTTTTCCTTATCCACTTTTTTCCATCCTTAATTTAGGTTTGATTCCGGTAACTTATGGTGATATCGTTTTTGATGAGGAAAAAGGAAGTTTTATTTTGTCAACCGAGAAGATTTTAAATTTTTTAGCTTTATTTTTGAAAAAAAAAGGTTTTAAAATCGACAAAATTATTCACAATGGTTTAACCCAAGGAGTTTTGGATGAAAAAGGAAAAACAATAGAAAAAATTACTTTGAAAAATTTCTCTAAGATTGAGAAAAATTTTTATCAAACCTTAGGCTTTGATGTGACAGGGGGGATGTTACATAAGGTTAAAGAAAGTCTTTATTTAACTAAATATGGAATAAAAAGCTTTATTATTAACGGGACAGCCGAGAAAAATCTTTTAAAAAAAGCTCTTTTGGGAGAGGAAGTTTTGGGCACTTGGATAATTTAAAGGGTAGGAAGGCTAAATTCGATACCGTTTGGGCCAATTTTGATGATCCCCAAAATATTCCCAGTAATTAATCCCCAAACGGCAAGCATAACAAAAATTAAAAACATCCCAATAACCGCGTTGGTAATTTTTGCTTGAGCTTTGGCAATTTTTTCTTTTTCACCCCCGGAAGTTATCCAATTAAAAGCACCCCAAAGTAAATAAATGATTAAAAAAATTCCCGCTATTATAATAAAAAGTCTAATGCCAATTTCAAAAAGTTTAGCCAAAGCCACGGTTGGGTCGCCCCCCAATATTCCAATACCAGGTGGAGGTGAGATTTTACCAAAAACTTCATCGGCTTGAGCCAAAACCTTTATCATATTTTTTTAAAAAGGTAAGATTGATTCAATTCTAAGAATTTTTCCAATAATTCTTACCAAAAGAAAACTGCTAACAATTAAAATCAGTCCCAAAACGGCAAAACTAATAGTTTTTTGCGCTTTGGCCACTGCTTCTTTGTTTTCACCCGCCGTTAAGATTTTAAAAGCCGCTTGAAAAAGGATTATAAGAAAAAAAACAGCCACCGCCGTCATTATCAGTGGTAAAATTATTTTCATTAAACTGGGAACGGTTGTAATTTTTGCGGGAGCAAAATTAGTGGGATTTATTTCTATGGCATAAACCATAAAAAAATTTTAAAGAAAATGATTTTTAAAGTCAAGGGGACTAAAAATTTTATGGATAATTTACCAAAACATATTGCAATTATTCCTGATGGTAACAGGCGTTGGGCTAAAGAAAAGGGACTGCCTACTTTTGAGGGGCACAAGAAAGGTTTTAACCAAGCAATAGAAATTGGCAAAAAGGCAAGAGAGTTGGGAATTAAAGTTTTAACTCTTTGGGCTTTTTCTACTGAAAACTGGAAAAGAAGAAAAGAGGAAGTTTCGTATCTGATGGATCTTTATTACCAAATGATTGAAAGAAACATTAAAGATGCATTAAAGGAAGAGATAAGAATTATTCATCTTGGGCGGAAAGATCGAATCGGAAAAAATCTTTTAAAAAAAATTGAAGAAGCAGAAGAGAAAACAAAAAATTTTGATAAATATTTTTTAGCCATTGCTTTAGATTATGGAGGAAGAGATGAGGTGATTCGGGTGATTAAAAAAATTAATCAGGCAAAATTAGATTTAGAGAAATTAACTGAAGAGAAAGTGAGTCAATTTTTAGACACCAAAGATCTTCCGTATCCCTACCCTGATTTAGTGATTCGAACCAGTGGGGAAATAAGAACTTCGGGTTTTATGATTTGGCAAGCCGCTTATTCTGAATGGATTTTTTATCCAAAATATTTTCCCGATTTTACCCCTTTTGATTTAGAAAAATGCATTGAAGAATATAAAAAAAGACAAAGACGTTTTGGTGTATAATATTTTTATGTTTCTTCCTTCTTTTACTATCACCAATAAGATTTTAACCAACATTGCCAAAATTGAAGCGGCCGAGGAGATAATCAAAAACGCTCCGCTTCTTCCTTTGTGGGAGAAACAGTTTAAACAAGAGGCAATTATCCGCGCTGTTTATCACGGGACTCATATCGAAGGCAATCTTTTAAATAAAGAGGAGGCAAAAGATGTTCTTTTGGGAAAAGAGGTGGCGGCCCGTCCACGTGATATTCAAGAGGTGATAAACTATCGCAAAGTGATTGAGTTTATCGATGAGGAAGCCAAGAAAAAAATTGAGAAAATTACCGAACAGTTAATAAAAAAACTTCACAAAATTATTACCGACAAAATTTTACCACCAGAGGAACAAGGAGAGTACCGAAAAAAGCAGGTTGTTATTCGCAACTCTCAAACGGGAGAAGTCACTTTTCGACCACCGCCACCGATTGAAGTACCGTTTTTGATGCGAGAATTTGTTTATTGGTTAAATACGTGGGATTTTCAAAAAATTCATCCGGTTTTAAAAGCGGGAATCGCTCATCATGAGTTGGTAAGAATTCATCCTTTTTTGGATGGTAATGGCAGAGTGGCAAGAATTTTGGCCACTTTAATTCTTTTTTTGGGAGGATATGATATTCGCCGGTTTTTTTCTTTGGAAGAGTATTACGATAAAGACGCCGCTTCTTATTATGAGAATTTACAAAAGGCTTCTTCTGGTGATTTAACCTCTTGGCTTGAGTATTTTACCTTAGGGGCGGCCAGCGAATTTGAAAGGATAAAAGAAAAGGTTTTAAAACTTTCTAAAGATGTCAAACTTAAGCAAAAAATTGGTGGGCAGCAGATATTTTTAACAGAAAGACAGATGAAAATTGTAGAGTATATTCAAGAAGTGGGATATCTTCAAAATCAAGCGTTTAAAACTCTTTTTCCTGATATTTCCGAAGATACGGTTTTGCGCGATTTAAAAGATTTAGTCAATAAAGGTTTAATTAAAAAAGTTGGCTCAACTAAAAACGCCCGTTATATCATGGTATGACTTTTAAAGATCTAGCCTCTTATTTTGAAAAAATTGAAAAAACTACCAGTAGGTTGGAAATAACCAAGCTTTTAGCCCAACTTTTTAAAAAGTTAACGGCAAAAGAGTTGGAAATGACAGTGTTTCTTCTTCAAGGACGAGTGGCTCCTTTGTATGAAAAAGTTGAGTTTGGGATGGCGGAAAAAATGGTGATTAAAGCCGCGGTTTTGGCTTTGAATCTTGAGAGTAAATTTTTTATGAAAGAGTATAAAAAAATTGGGGACTTGGGGGAAACGGTTGAGTATTTTAAAAAACAATTTACTTCCTTTGAGGAAAAAGAATTAAAGATTGAAGAGGTATTTTCTTCTTTGGACAAAATGGCAAAAGAGGCGGGTGAGGGTTCTTACGAAAGAAAGATTAATCTTCTTTCTTCTTTAATCCGGCAGCTTGATCCTTTGTCTTGTCGTTATTTGGTAAGAATTCCAACCGGTGTTTTGCGTTTGGGTTTTTCGGATATGACAATTTTAGATGCTTTGTCATGGATGGAAAAAGGAGACAAGAGTTTACGAAAGATTATTGAAACAGCTTATCATGTCAGACCCAATTTGGGATATATTGCTAAAGTGATTAAAGAAAAAGGCGTTTCTTTTTGCAAAAAAATAACACCCTCGGTTTTCACACCGATTTTGATGATGAAGGCAGAACGACTTTCTTCAGCTAAAGAAATTTTGGAAAAAATTGGCCCTTGCGTCGTTGAATCGAAGTATGATGGATTTAGGTTACAGATTCATTATTCAAAAGAAAAAGACGACGTTAAAATTTTTTCTCGCAATTTGGAAGAGGTTTCTTCGATGTACCCCGATATTGTTTTGGGAGTTAAAAATGAGATAAAAGTAAAAAACATTATCTTTGAAGGAGAGGCGATTGGTTTTAATCCCCAAACCGGTGATTTTTTACCCTTTCAAGAAACGGTTCAGCGAAAAAGAAAATATGGAGTAGAAGAAAAAAGTAAAGAAATTCCTTTAAAACTTTTTGCCTATGAGCTTTTATATTTAGATGATTCTAGCTTTATTCATCATCCATTTGAGGAAAGAAGAAAAGCCTTAGAAAAAGTGGTTGCTAAAAAAAAAGATATTTTTAAAAATACGATTTTGTTAGCTTCTCAACAGATTGTTTCTTCTGAGAAAAAATTGGAGCTTATTTTTTACGATGCTGTTAGTCGAGGATTGGAGGGAATTGTTGCCAAAAAACTTGATGGTATTTATCAACCAGGGGCCCGCGGTTGGAACTGGATAAAGTTTAAAAGAAGCTATTCCTCAAAAATAGAAGACACCATTGATTGTTTGGTGATGGGTTATGATGTGGGTAAAGGGAAAAGAGCTTCTTTTGGGATTGGCGCCTTTTTAGTTGGGGTTTTTGATGAAGACAATGATTTATATGTCACTGTTGCCAAAATTGGCACTGGTCTTTCTGATGAAGAGTGGCGACTTCTTTTTCAAAAATGTCAAAAGATAAAAGTGAAAGATAAACCAAAAAATTATCTTGTTGATAAAACGATGGCGTGTGATGTTTGGGTTTTGCCGTCTTTGGTGGTTGAGATTCGGGCTGATGAAATTACTCGTTCACCGGTTCATACAGCCGGAAGAAAAATGAAAAAAACAAAAACCGGCCAAGCCGAGGAAGTTGATGTTCCTGGTTTTGCTTTAAGGTTTCCAAGATTGGAGCGTTTTCGTGAGGATAAAAGTTTTTCTGAGGTAACTACTTTAAAAGAACTAGAGAGTCTTTATCACAGTCAGAAACGATGAGAGAGTAAATTTTTAATTAAGCGCCAAGGATAATTTAGGAAAAAAATCCACGGAGTTTTGGTGATTCTTCGGGCGGAAGCATAGACAATAAGTTGCCAGTCATAAAAAATTCTTCCTTTATTTTTCAAAATGTGTAAAGATAAATCAATGTCTTCATGGATATTTTTTTCATCAAAACAAACTTCCTTTTTTATTTTTCCCCAAATTTTTTTTGAAATTGCCATATTTGGACCAAGTAATGTTTCACCTTTTTGTAAAATCTTCATTAAAATAAGATAAATCTTTGAAAAAAAAGAAGTTTTTAAAAAAAAATCATAAAAAATAATTGGGCCGGTTAAACCATCGATTTTATTTTTTGAAAAATTTTCTTTTATTTTTTTTATCCAGTTTTTCGGTAAAACTGAGTCAGCGTCACAACGAGCTAAAATATCCCCTTTGGCTTTACTAAATCCTTTGTTTCTGGCAAAAACAATCCCCAGTTTTTTTTCTTTAACGATTTTAATTGGTAGGCTTTTTTTATATTTTTTGACAATGTTTATTGTGTTATCGGTGCAGTTATCATCAACAATGATTATTTCATCAGGTTTTTCGATCTGTTTTTCAAGACTATCCAAACACGGACCAATATATTTTTCTTCATTAAAAACAGGAATAATCAGCGAAACTTTCATTTTTTTATTATAATTTTAAAAATATGGCTTATTTTTTCTCTTTTATTATACCAACTTTAAACGAGGAAAAGTTTTTACCACGGCTTCTTTCAGATTTAAAAAATCAAAAAGAAAAAAACTTTGAGGTAATTATTGTTGATGGCTTATCAGAGGATAAAACAAAAGAAATTGCCAAAAAAGACTGGCAAATACCGATTAATTTTTTTGAGAGTGAAAAAAGAAATGTTTCCTTTCAAAGAAATCTTGGTGCCAAAAAAGCAAAAGGTGAGTATCTTATTTTTTTAGACGCCGATAGTCGTGTTTATAAAAACTTTACTCAAAATTTAAAGAAAATTATTAACAAAAAAAAAGGATTGGTTTTTCTTCCTTCGCTTGTTCCTGAAAAAAAAGAACCCCAACTTGATTTAATCTTTAAATTTATAAATTTTTTTGTTGAGATTTCGCAATCATTTCCTAAACCCTTTTCGGCCGGTGGATCAATTATTATTGATAAAATTTTTTTTGAAAAAATTGGTGGATTTGATGAAGATACCTATTTGGCAGAAGATCATAATCTAATTTATAAAGCCACCCTTTGGGGAGTAAAGGCAAAATTTCTTTCAAAAATAAAGGTAAAATTTTCTTTACGTCGATTAAAAAAAGAGGGTGAGTTAAAGCTTTTTTATAAATATTTGTATGCTTCAGTTTATTTTTTAACCAAAGGAAAGATTGATAAAAAAATTTTTCCTTATCCTATGGGTGGGCAGGTGTATGAAAACATAAAAGATGTCTCTTTTTCTTCTAATCTTAAAAAATATTTAAGAAAGATAAGGCTTTTTTTTATAAAGTACTTAAGTTAGAAAAAAATTTTAAGTATATCGATCAGCTACTTTTGAAGCAGCGTATGACTCGGGTTTAATTTTTATTTGATAGCCACTGCCTCTGATCATCCCAACCACTTCGGCAATCATCGCCCTTGTTTCACCATTATGGCCAATATCAACGTGAATTTGGATGTTGTAACGGGAGATACCGTTGGTTTTTAAAAATTTAATAAAAGTCTCAGCCGTTTGTAAAGAGAGAGTTGCCTCGGTATAAATTCTTTCCTTAAGTGACATTTTCTTTTTTATTATTTCTCGTTTCCAAAAATATATGCCACCAAAGCCCACCCGGTGGACAATTAAGGCCGAAACAAAGTCAAAAGACTCTTTATCAAATTTTTGGGAATCAGTGCCAACGATTATCTCATAACGACTTTTTTTATCAGCGGCCATAAAGTCTTTTATTATTTTTTTAAGTTTGTCAATATCTATTTTTCCGTAAGTTGGACTGTGAAACATAAAAAAATCTCAAATGTCAAAACTCAAAACGCAAAACTTTTAAATTAAAACTATCCTTTAATATTGCCGAGTGGTTTAAAATAAGCAATTGGCTTTGATAAACCGGCCAATGTTACTGATTTTACCACTTCTTCAATATTTTTGTAAGCAAATCCTGCCTCTTCGGCAACACCGGAAAAAGAAGCTGCTTTGACATAAATTCCTTTTTCTTTAAGTTGTTTAAGTAATTTTTCGCCGTGGATTAATTTTTTGGCTTTGGCGCGAGACATAGTTCTTCCCGAACCATGAGCGGTTGAACCAAAGCTTTTTTCCATTGCTTCCTTTTCTCCCAAAAGCAAAAAACTGCCAGTTTCTATCGACCCACCAATTATCACCGGTTGACCGGGAAAAGAACGAGTCGCCCCTTTTCTGTGAATTAAAAGTTTTTTTTGATTATGGGTTTCAAATTTAGCCACATTATGAGCCACATCATAAACAAGATTCATCGAAAGACTCTTTGCATCTTTACCCAAAACCTCTTCAAAGACTTTTCTTACTTGGTGGGTTATTGCTTGACGATTAACGAAGGCAAAATTAACAGCACAGCTCATCGCCGAAAGATAGTCTTTTCCCAAAGAGGAATTAATTGGTGCACAGGCTAATTGGCGATCGGCAACTTTGATTTTAAAACGGGCAAGATTTTTTTCAAAAAGGCGAAGATAGTCGCTACAGATTTGATGGCCAAAACCACGCGAACCACAATGAATCATCACCGTTATTTGATCTTTAGCAAAAATCCCAAGACTTTTGGCTATGTCTTTGTCAAAAATTTCCTCAACTTTTTGAATTTCTAAATAATGATTACCCGATCCCAAAGTGGCAAGCTGGGAAATTCCCCTTTCAATTGCTTCTTTGGAAACTTTTGAAAAATCAGCATTTTTTAAAACTCCTTCTTCTTCGATTTTTTTTATATCTTCCTTCCAACCTAAACCAAATTTTTCAATAAAATAGGGAACGCCATTTTCTACTAAGTTTTTTAATTCGTTTTTGCTAATTTTTAAAAAACCTGATTTACCAACACCAACCGGAATCTTTTCAAAAAGTTTATTGACTAATTTTTCTAAGAATGGCAAAATTTCTTTTTTAGTCAGATTGGTGGTTATTAATCTCATTCCGCAGTTGATATCGTATCCCACGGCTCCGGGTGAAACAAAACCTTCTTTTTCATCCATAGCAAAAACCGTGCCAATTGGCGCGCCATAACCTGAGTGAGCATCAGGCATCACATAAACATCACCAAAAAGACCAGGAAGGGTGGCGACATTTCTTGCTTGGATAAAAACCTCATCATCCATTTCTTTTAAAAGTTTTTCGGTAGCAAAAATTTTTACTTTTCTTTTTAGATTTTTATCATCAATGACCCACTCGACCTCACCAATTTTTTTTAAAGAAAATTCTTTGATATCAACCATATTTAAATATCAAAAACTAAACTTAAGCGATAAGTATCATTTTTTCTTTTTAAATCAAATTTATGTCTTGTTAATGCTTTAATATCCACTTTTATCGGTAAATGGGTTAATTTTTGACCAAAAAGGGTTGCCTCAATTGAGTTTTTTTTAAAACAAAAATCGCCTTTTTTAAAAATTAAGTGTTTGGTGTCTTTTAGATAAATTAATTTCTCAATAAACAAAAAAATTTGTTCAGAAAAATCAAAGGCTTCAACTTTAAAAGTAATTTTTTCTTTTAAATTTTTAATTTCTTTAATTTCTGTAATAATTGCGGCAAAAGCTTCAAGAAGATTATTTAACAAAGCATGTTTTGTTTTTCCAAAAACAACCAAAAAAACATCGGCAATATTTTTATCTTCAACAATCTCCCATTTTTTAGGCTTCGCCCCAATAGGTTTCTCCATAACCAGCGTAAGCTAATTGATCTAAAATTTTTTCGGCTCTTTTTTGATCGATACCTAATTCTTTGGCTAAAAAAGAAGCTGGCGTTTCTTCTCTTTTTTCAACAATTTTTAAGGCTTTAAAAAACAAAGGATCTTTTTCTTCCTCTTCTTCTTTTTTCTCAATTTTAATTGCCCCACTTTCAATTTTTTTTACTCGCTCATCGATTTCCTCTAGTTTTTTAAGAATCAATTGAAGCAGATTATTGTCCATAAGATTGTTAATTTTTAACTTGGCGGAGGCAAGAGGATTCGAACCTCTGATCCACCGTTTAAGGCGGATACTGGTTTTCAAGACCAGCCCGTTCAACCACTCCGGCATGCCTCCTTAAGATATCAAATATCAAATATCAAATATCAAAAACCAAAAAGATTGGTGGAGGCGCAGAGGGGAATCGAACCCCTGCAGTAGCTGTTTTGCAGACAGCTGCGTTTCCACTTCGCCACTGCGCCTTTTATTTAACTTTTATTTAATATTTTACCACGCCGCTAATAGTTTTATAGTAAAATAATTTTATTGCCATGAAAACAAAAAAAGAAACTTCCGCCGGTGGAATTGTTTTTAAAAGACAAAATGGAAAAATTTTTTGGCTTATCTGCCAGCATTCTTATCATAAAGGTTGGGTTTTTCCAAAGGGCTTAATTGGTGATAAAAAGGAAAATGAAGAGGTAAAAGAAGCCGCTTTGCGAGAAGTTGAGGAAGAAGGTGGGGTAAAAGCAAAAATTATTGATAATAACCCAGTTAAAGTTTCTTATATGTACCAATGGCAAGGCTCGCCTCACGGTGGAAAAAATGGGGAAAAAATATTAGTCAAAAAAAAAGTTTATTACTTTTTAATGGAATATCTTTCTGGTGATCCAAAAAATCATGATTGGGAAGTAAGTGATGCTAAATTTGTTTTAGAAGATGAGGTAAAAAAAACTTTAACTTATAAAGCCGATAAAGAAGCGTTTGAAAAGATATTAAAAATCTTCAAAAACCATTTTCCTCAATAAAAGAAGCAATTTCCTTTGTCCCCAAAAGAGAATCAAGTTTTAAAATCTCTTGAAAATTAAACCATCCGTATTCTGAAGCTTCGCTATTTATTTTAACAGAAAAGTTATTTTCTTTTGGAAAACAACGAAAAACAAACAAAAGCCCATGCCAGTTATCTTTGGGGCGAATAATCTCAAAAACTTTAGGAATAAATTCTACTTTTAAAATTTCTACACCTGTTTCTTCTTTTATCTCTCTTTTTACCGCATCTTCTAAAGTCTCAAAAAACTCTAATCCTCCCCCTGGAAACTGCCATTTGTTCCATTCCTTTTTTGGTGATTGGCGTTTGGTGAGAAGATATTTACCATTTTTTTTAATAATCCCAATAACTACCGGAAAAATTTGTTTTTTCATAAAAAAAATGAGCGGGTGATGGGAATCGAACCCACTGTCTCCCCGCCAATGGCGGGGTGTTTTACCGATAAACTACACTTAAAATTTAATGAGCGGGTGAAGGGAATTGAACCCTCTGTCTTCTCCTTGGCAAGGAGACGTTTTACCGGTAAACTACACCCGCTTAATAAGTTTTTTAAAGGCGTTACCGCCTTTGTACGATTTAATTTGTCTTTCTCTTTTTCTTGCTTCTTTTAATGTTGAATATTCCTCTTTATAAATTAACTCAAACGGCCCCTGATTTTTTAAAGAAAAAGTTTTATTACTGTTATGTTCTTGTAATCTTCTTTCAATATTATTGGTACAACCAACATAGTATTTTTTAGTTTTTATTGATCTTATTATATAAACAAAAAACATAAATAAAAAGTGGAACGAACCCACTGTCTCCCCGCCAATGGCGGGGCGTTTTACCGGTAAACTACACCCGCTTTTTGTGCCGAGGGGCAGAGTCGAACTGCCATCTGAGGTTTTTCAGACCCCCGCCGTGACCACCTTGGCTACCTCGGCAACAACAAACTTTCATCTGACCCTCCGATTCAAAGAGCTTACCGTGACCATTCTTTTCTACCTTGGCAACAGTAAACTGGTATCTTACCCTCCGCTTCTATAAGAGCCTGTGATTTGGTTGACAATTTTTTAAACTAATTTTAAAATTATATCAAATATTTTACATCTTTAAAATTAAATAAATCTTCATTTGCACTTTATAAAAAATGTTATATAATATTTATTTAGCTTTTGCATGATAAAAATAAAAGAATTATTTTCCAATTCTTTTTAAAATTTTAGCCGGATTGGACGGCGTTTTTTAAGCCCCAATCTGGGGCTTTTTTTGTTTTTATATGACTGGATTTATTTTAGGTGAAAAAGGGGAGATGAGTCAAATTTTTGATGACCAAGGCATTCGTTGGCCAGTGACTAAAATCTTAACCTCTTCCTGTTATCTTATTGATATCAAAACCAAAGATAAGGACGGTTATTTTGCTGCGCTTCTTGGTTTCAAAGCCGTCAAAAACATTAAAAAACCAGTCTTGGGTAAATTAACGAAGGCGGGGGTGAAAACCCCGCTTCGTTTTTTAAAAGAAATAAGGTTTCCCGACTCCTTAGATGATATTTTAGTTTTAAAAAATGAAGAAGGGAAAGTTAATGGACTGGAAATTAAGAGTTTAAACTTAAAATTAAAGATAGGCGATCAAATTAATCCAAAGTTAATATTTAAAGTCGGTGATAAAGTCAAGATTTCAGGAAAAAGTAAAGGAAAAGGATTTGCGGGGGTGGTAAAAAGACATGGTTTTGCCGGAGGTCCCCGCACTCACGGTCAATCTGATCGCGAACGGGCGCCTGGATCTATCGGTCAAACAACAACGCCAGGTCGAGTTTACAAAGGAAAAAGAATGGCCGGAAGAATGGGAGGGGAAAGAGTAACATTAAAAAATTTAAAGGTGGTTGAGGTAGGTGATGACTATTTAGTTGTTTCTGGTCTTGTTCCTGGAGCAAAAGGTGGTCTTTTAGAAGTTGTCTCTTTTTAATTTCTTAAAAAATGCCAAGAAAAAAAACCGTTGAAAAAAATAAGGAAGAAAAAAAAGAAAAAAATAAGCTTACAACGATCAAATTTTATCCCGATGGCAAAAAGGAAGAAGTGGTTTTGGAAAAAAATCTTTTTGATGTGGCAGTCAATCCCAAAACTTTGGCTTTATATATCCGTGTTTATTTAGCCAATAAGCGTCAAGGAACTGCCTCAACCAAAACACGGGGTGAGGTCTCTGGCTCAACAAGAAAGATTTATCGCCAAAAAGGAACCGGTCGGGCAAGACACGGAGATATTAAGGCACCAATTTTTGTTGGTGGTGGTGTTGTCTTTGGCCCAAAACCACGGGATTATTCTCTAAAAATAAACAAAAAGCAAAAAAGACAAGCATTTTTGGGAGCTTTAACTTATCAGTTTAAGAATAAGGGAGTTTTGGTTTTTGATGATAGTTTTTTGACGATTAAACCCAAGACAAATGAGCTTTTTGATTTTTTTGTTAAAAATAATTTAGCCTCAGAAAAAAAACTGATTGTTTTACCCAAAATGGAAAAGAATAATTTAGTGTTGGCGGGAAGAAATATTTCTAATTTGAAGTTTACCTCTTTGGAAAGTTTAAATGCTTATCAGATTTTAAATACTAAAAAACTAATTTTTTTAGAAGAAGCCCTTAAAAGTTTGGCCAAAAAATATGGAAATTAATGAGGTGATTGTTGGTCCTTTGATTACGGAAAAGACGACTAATTTGGTAAAAAATAACGTTTATACTTTTTTAGTTAATAAAAAGGCAAGTAAGCCCCAAATAAAGACGGTTCTAGAGTCTTTATATAAAGTGAAAGTAGCCGAGGTTCGCCTGGTTAATCGAAAAGGAAAAAAGAAGAAAGTAGGGAGATTTTTGCGTGAAAAAAAGTTACCCAACATAAAAGTTGCTTATGTTAAGTTAAAAGAGGGGAGTTTAGAAATTTTCCCTAAAGCTTAAAAATAAAAATTTATGAAAGAAACCGTTGTTGATAAAAAAAAAGAGCCCGAAAAAAGTTTGATTACCATCTTAAAAAAACATTCCGGCCGTGACAATAGTGGGAAGATCTCGGTTCGTCATCGAGGCGGTCGGCAAAAGAGATATTATCGGATAATAGATTTTAAAAGAGATAAAAAAGATATCAAAGCAAAAGTTTTGCGGATTGAAAAGGATCCAAACCGCAATGCTTTTATTGCTTTGGTTGAGTATGAAGATAAGGAAAAAAGGTATATTCTTTGGCCAAAAGATTTAAAAGTTGGGGATGAGATTATTGCCTCAGAAAAAGCAGAGATTGCCCCAGGAAACGCTTTGCCATTAAAAAACATTCCCATTGGTGTTTTGGTTCATAACATTGAGCTTTACCCGCAAAGTGGGGGTCAAATTGTTCGTGGAGCAGGGACGGCGGCGATGGTGGTGGCCAAAGAAGATAAGTATGTTCATTTAAAACTTCCATCGGGTGAAGTAAGAAAATTTTTGGGTGATTGTTGGGCGACCATTGGCCAGCTTGGGAATGAAGAGCATAAAGATAAGATAATTGGTAAAGCGGGGAGAAAAAGACTGATGGGGATTCGACCAACCGTTCGCGGAACGGCCCAAAACCCAAAAAGTCATCCCCATGGAGGAGGAGAAGGAAGAACGGGCGAGGGGATGCATCCAAAAACACCTTGGGGCAAACCCGCGCGTGGCAAAAAAACAAGAAAGAAAAATAAATGGAGTGATAAGTTAATTGTTAAAAGAAGAAAGTAAAAATAAAAAATCTTATGGAAAAAAAATTTGTTTTTAAAAATTTGCCTATTTCACCAAAAAAACTAAGATTTTTGCTGCCACCTTTAAGAAAAATTTCGCCGGTTGGGGCTTTAGATTATCTTTTTTATATGCCAAAAAAAGGGGCCAGAATATTAAGAAAGGCAGTTAAATCAGCCATTGATGCCGTAAAATCAAGTTTAAAAATAGAAGAAAATAAGTTAAAATTTAAAACTTTGGCGGTTAACGAGGGGAGAAAATTAAAACGTTTTCGACCGGGAGGAAGAGGAACAGTAAAACCCATTGTTCGCCGTTTTTCTCATTTAACCATTGTTTTAACTGATGAAGAAAAAAAAGAAAAAAAGCAATTAAAAATTAAGAAAAAAAGTTAAGTTATGGGTCAGAAAGTTCATCCAAAAGGATTTCGACTGGGGATTGTTTTTAACTGGAGTTCTCGCTGGTTTTTTTCGTCAAAAAAGAATTATCGGGAGGCGCTTATTTCTGATGCCAAAATTAGAGAAGGGCTAATGAAAAAGTTAGCCCATGCGGCCGTTACCCAAGTTGATATTGAAAGAGCAATAAAGAAAATAACGATAATTATTTTTTCGGTAAAACCAGGAGTGATTATTGGTCGAGGCGGTAAGGGATTGGAGGAGGTGAAGAATTTTATTTTACAATTTTTACCAAATACCAAAAATAAAAAAGAAATAAAAGTGGAGATTAAAATTGAGCCGGTTAAGCGACCTTATCTTAATGCTTATTATGTGGCCCAATCAATTGCTGAAAAATTGGTTAAAAACTTTCCTCATCGAATGGTGGTTCATCAAGCAATGGATCGGGTGATGGAAGCAGGTGCTAAGGGTGTTAAGATTCAGCTTGGAGGAAGGATTGGGGGCGCTGAAATCTCAAGACGAGAGAAATACTTTGAGGGAACAGTCCCAACCTCCACCATTCGCGAAGAAATCGATTACGCTGCCTATCCGGCATTAACCAGGTCGGGATATGTTGGGGTAAAAGTTTGGATAGCCAAATAATTTTTATGTTAATCCCAAAAAGACAAAAATATCGCAAACAGTTTCGTGGTGTTTTTCGGAAAATTGCCACAAAAGGCAATGAGTTGAATTTTGGAACAATTGGAGTAAAAACCCTTGAGGCGGGTTGGATTAAAGACAAAGAAATCGAAGCAGCAAGAGTAATTTTAGCAAGAGCAACACGAAAAAATGGTAAGTTTTGGATTAGAATTTTTCCTGATAAACCCTATACCAAAAAACCACCAGAAGTGACCATGGGCGCAGGAAAAGGAGATGTTGCTTACTACGTCGCCCCCGTTGCCCCAGGAAGAGTTTTGTTTGAGGTTGATGGCTTAAAAGAAGAAGAGGCAGAAAAAGCTTTAAAAAATGTGATTGCTAAGTTATCAGTTAAAGCTAAGATAGTAAAAAAAGAAGAATGAAAAAAGAGATTAAAGAATTAAAACAAAAAACCATTAAAGAGCTTGAGAAGGAGATTAGTAATTTAAGGCAAGAGATTGCCAAGCTAAAAATTGAGATAAAAGTTAATCCACCAAAAGACACCAATATTTTAAGAAAAAAACAAAAAAAATTGGCCAGGTTATTAACCGTTTTAACGGAGAAAAAAGAAGAAGAAAAGTTAAAAGTTAAGTAGTTTTCTTATGCCCAAAATTTTAACCGGAACGGTTGTCTCAACTAAAATGCAGAAAACGGTTGTGGTTAAGGTTGAAAGAAAGTTTCGTCATCCGTTGTATGAGAAAGTAATAACTTACCATAAAAAGTATAAAGCCCATAACGAAGATTTTGATTTAAAAGAGGGTGATGTTGTAAAAATTATAGAGACGCGACCAATTTCTAAAGATAAACATTTTAAAGTAATAGAAAAGTTATCCAAATAAAAATTATGATTCAACCAAGAACAATTTTAACTGTTGCTGATAATACCGGTGCTAAAAAAGCGATGATGATTGGTTTGCCAAAAAAGGGGAATCGAAAAGTGGCCTATGTTGGTGATGTGATTACGGTGGTGGTTAAAGAAGCTTTGCCCTATTCCTCAGTAAAAAAGGGTGATGTTTTGCCGGCGGTAGTTGTTCGAACAAAAAAAGAAAAAAGACGTCCAGATGGCAGTTACATTCGATTCGATGATAATGCCTGTGTGATTTTGGCGGGAAAAGGAGTGAAAGACCCCAAAGGAACAAGAGTTTTTGGCCCAATTGCCAAAGAGGTAAAAGATGCTGGTTTTGCAAAAATTGCCAGTTTAGCTGAAGAAATTTATTAGTTTTAAAAAAAATTTTTATGAAAATTAAAAAAGGAGATAAAGTCAAAGTAATTTACGGTAAAGATAAAGGAAAAGAAGGGGTGGTGGAAAAAGTATATCAAAAAGCCAATAAGGTTTTGATTCCTGGGATTAATTTATATAAAAAACACATTAAAAAAAATGAAAAAATGCCGCAAGGGGGGATAATTGAAGTGCCAAGACCTTTGGCTGTCTCAAAAGTGATGCTTATTTGTCCCAAATGTAAAAAACCAAGCAGGGTGGGATTTTTAAAAGAAGGAAAGAAAAAATTTCGGGTATGTAAAAAATGTAAGAGTAAAATATAAATTTATTTTAAACTTGATATGGATTTTAAAACTTTTTATCAAAATGAGGTTAAACCGAAACTAATGAAAGAACTTGGTATCAAAAATCCGATGGCTGTTCCTAAAGTGGAAAAGATTGTTTTAAATGTCGGTGCGGGAGAAGCAGTGACTAATAAAGGAGTTTTGGAAAAAATTCAAGAGCAGATTTCTTTAATTGCCGGACAAAAAGCAGTGATTACCAAAGCCAGAAAGTCAATCTCGGCTTTTAAGATAAGAAAAGGGATTCCCATTGGAGTAAAAGTCACTTTGCGAGGAAAAAGAATGTATCATTTTTTGGAAAAATTGATTAAAATTGTCATTCCCCGTTTGAAAGATTTTCGTGGAATTAATTTAAAAAGTTTAGATGCGGGGGGAAATTTAAATTTAGGTTTTTCTGAGCAAACGATTTTTCCAGAGATTGATTTCGATAAAATTGATAAAATAAGAGGATTACAAGTAACTATTGTCACCAATGCCAAAGATAAAGAAAAAGCAAAAAAGTTATTTCAGTTTTTAGGGATTCCTTTTTATGGCGAAAAAATCCGATGAGGTAAAATTTTTAAAAAAACAAAAATATAAGGTTCGGTATCGCAACCGCTGTCCTTTTTGTGGAAGAGCAAGAGCATATCTTCGTCGTTTTGGGATGTGTCGAATCTGTTTTCGCGAAAAAGCGTTAAAGGGAGAGATCCCAGGTGTTAGAAAAATTTCTTGGTAATCGCGTCAAACGCGATGGTATCGCGTAAAACGACTATATAATTTTATATAAAAAATATGGCAAGGTCGAGTAAAAAAGGTCCATACATTGATGAAAAACTTTTAAAAAAGGTTTTAAAACAGAAAAAAACTGGGGAAAAAACACCCATTAAAACATGGGCAAGAGATTCGCAAATTCCCCCAGAATTTGTCGGCCATCGGTTTTTAGTTCACAATGGAATGAAATTTATTGAAGTTTTTGTCACTGAGGCGATGGTTGGTCATCGGTTGGGCGAATTTGCCCCAACCAGAACCTTTAGAAGTCATGGTAAGGTGACTAAAAAAATAGTTGAACCAACATAAAATTATGGGAAACAGTTTTATCGATCTTATAATTCGGATTAAAAATGGGTATTTAGCAAGAAAAGAAAAGGTTGAGGTTTTGCGTTCAAACTTTAATTTAAGGATTTTGAAGAAGTTAAAAGAGCTAAAGTATATTAAAGATTATTCTGAAAAAGAGGATGGAAAAAAAATTGAGGTAGAACTTTTATATAAAAACAATCAACCAGCGTTGACTGATGTTAAAATTCACTCAAAAATGGGAAGAAGGATTTATCGAGGGTATAGAGAACTAAAACCGGTTTTAAATGGTTTGGGTTTTTCGATTATCTCAACCTCAAAAGGAATTTTAACTAATGTGGAAGCAAAAAAGTTAAAAGTTGGCGGTGAGCTTTTGTTTGATATTTGGTAATTTCTTATGTCCAAGATAGGCAAAAAACCCATTCCTTTATCAGAAAAAGTGACGGTTAATATTAACCAAAAAGATGTTTTGATAAAAGGGCCAGAAGGTCAAATATCTTTTACCTTACCTTCTGAGATAGGGGTAAAAGTTGAGGGAAATAATTTGGTTGTTTTTGAGGAAAAAGAAACTAACAAATCCAAAGCTTTATGGGGTCTTTATCGTCAACTTTTGGCCAATGCGGTTTTGGGAGTTCAAAAAAAATGGGAAAAGAGGCTTCAGATTGTGGGCACTGGTTATAATGTGAAACTTGAAGGGGAAAAATTGGTTTTTAAATTGGGTTATTCTCATCCAGTAATTTTTGAAAAACCAAAAGAGATTGAGTTTAGGGTAGAAAAAAACACGATTATTTCCGTTTTGGGAGTTGATAAACAAAAGGTAGGGGAAGTCGCTTATAAAATTAGAATGTTAAAACCACCTGATGACTATAAAGGCAAAGGGATAAGATATGAGGGTGAGAAAATCAAACTTAAACCAACCAAAAAAGTTAAAGGCGGAGCCGCCGCCTAAAAATTTAAAAAAATTATGAAAAACATCAATCGTCATCGTCGTTTAAGAAGAAAGTTACGAGTTTCGACTAATATTTTTGGTACAAAAGAGAGACCAAGAATTTCAGTTTTTCGGTCGAATTGTTATCTTTATGTTCAAGCGATTGATGATGAAAAGGGGCATACTTTAGCCTCCTCCTCGAGTTTGGTTTTGAGAAAAAATAAAAAGATCGATAAAAAAATAAAAAAAACGGAGGAAGCAAAAATTGTTGGTTTAGATTTGGCGGAAAAGTTAAAAAAATTGGGAATTGAAAAAGCCGTTTTTGATCGAGGATGGTACCATTATCATGGAAGGGTAGCCGCTTTGGCCGAAGGCCTAAGAGAGGGAGGGATTAAAATATAAGTTTTTCTCTTTTAAAATGGAAAAAAACCAAAGTAATGAGGAAAAAAAATTTGAAGAAAAAGTTTTGATGGTGCGCCGGGTGTCAAAAAAAATTCCCGGTGGTAACTATATTTCTTTTTCGGCGTTGGTGGTGGTTGGTGATCGAAAAGGACAAGTGGGGATTGGTTTGGGAAGAGGGTTAGAAGTTCCCCCAGCCATTCAAAAAGCCATTAACTATGCCAAAAAGCATTTGATAAAAGTGCCTCTTTTTAAAAAGACTTTGCCTCACAAGATAAAGGTAAAATATAAAGCGGCCAAAGTCCTTTTAAAACCGGCGCCTGAGGGTACCGGTTTAAAAGTAGGCGGCGTTGCCCGTTTGATTTTAGAAGTTTGTGGGATTGAGAACGCTTCGGGAAAAATTTTGGGTTCAAGAAACAAAATTGCCAATGCCTATGCGGTTTTAAAAGCGTTAAAAAATTTAAAGCCAAAAAATTTATGAAAATTTCTTTTTTGTCTTTTTTACCAAAATTGGTAAAAAGAGGAAAAAAAAGAGTTGGCCGAGGTTTGGGAAGCGGTAAAGGAGCCAAATCCGGACGGGGAACGACCCGTCATCAAAAAGCAAGAGAATCAATCCCAATTCATTTTGAAGGCGGACAGGGGAGGATTATTAAAAAGTTTCCTCTTCTTCGAGGAAAAGGAAGAAACAAACCAAAAAAAAGTAAAAAACTTAAGAAAAAAGAGATTTATGAAAAAAAATTAAAGAAAAAATTAGAAGAAAAAAACCATGAAGGAGATAAAAAATAAAATTCAAAATCTTTTTGCCGATCCGGTTTTGCGCAAAAAATTAATTTTAACTTTTTTTATTTTTTTTGTTTTTCGTCTTTTTGCCTTTTTACCGGTACCGGCGATTAATTTGGCGCGTCTTAGAGTTTTGTTTGGTCAAAATCAATTTTTATCTCTTTTGGATATTTTTTCTGGCGGAACCTTAATTAATTTTTCGGTGATGGCTTTGGGTCTTAATCCCTATATCAATGCTTCAATTATCATTCAACTTTTAAGTGTTATTTATCCAAAATTAGAGGAACTGACTAAAGAAGGTGAGTATGGTCGATTTAAAATCAATCAGTATACGCGGTTTTTAACTTTACCTTTAACTATTCTTCAGTCAATTGGGATTTATTTTCTTTTGCATAATCAAAAAATTGTAACTTCTTTATCTTCGCTTGAGTTTTTTTCGTTTGTGGCCACATTAACCGCCGGTACTTTTATTTTAATATGGTTTGGTGAGCTAATTTCCGAATTTGGTTTGGGTAATGGGGTTTCTCTTTTAATCTTTGCGGGGATTGTGGGAAGACTGCCGGTTTTTATAAGTCGCACCGCTTTGATTATCAGCAAAGAATTAGTTTTTAATCTTTTGGTTTTTTTGGTTTTGGCGGTTTTGGTGATTGGGGCGGTGGTTTTTGTTAGTGAAGCAACGAGAAAAATTCCGGTTTTTTATGCCAAAAGAATTAAAGGTAATCGGATGTATCAAGCCGCCTCCAATTTTCTTCCTTTAAAATTAACTCAAGCTGGGGTTATCCCAATTATTTTTGCTGTTTCTTTTGTTCTTTTTCCTCAACTTTTAGGCAGCTTTTTAGTGGGAGCAAAAAATAAAACCGTTTCTAATTTTGGCCATTTTTTGATTGTTCTTTTTAATCCGTCGGGTTTTTTTTATAATTTTTTATATTTTTTTTTGGTAATTGGGTTTACTTTTTTTTACACGGTGATTATTTTTAATCCCCAAAAGATTGCTGAAGAGTTACAAAAAAACGGCGGATTTATTCCAGGAATAAGACCCGGCACTTCCACCAAAGAGTATTTAGAAAAAGTTTTGTATAAGATTACGACGGTGGGGGCTTTGTTTTTGGGAATAATTGCCATTTTGCCGGTTTTGGTGGCAAAGATTAGTGGTATTTCTGGTTTGGTCATTGGTGGGACAAGTGTTTTGATTGTTGTTTCTGTCGTTTTGGAAACCTTTAAAATGATAGAGGCTCAATTAATAATGAAAAATTATGATAAGTTTTTAAAATAAAAAACCTATGGCAAAAAAAGGATCCCGCATTCTTATCGGTTTAGTTTGTGAAAGTTGTAAAAGACTAAATTATGTCACAGAAAAAAATAAGGTCAATACGCCGGAAAAGTTAAAAATTAAAAAATATTGCCCGGCTTGTAAAAAAAGAACGGTTCATCAAGAAACAAAAAAACTTGATTAAATTATGAAACTGGTATTAATTGGTATCCAAGGTTCAGGTAAATCCACCCAAGGGAATCTTTTATCAAAACAACTAGATATTCCTTATCTTTCAACCGGCCATATTTTTCGCCAGATTGCCAAAGAAAAAACTGCTTTGGGTCGATATATTAAAGAAACGATTAACGCTGGTCTTTTGGTGCCTGATGACAAAACAATTGAAATTGTTGAAAATTATCTTTCTCGGCCCGAATACAAAAAAGGTTATATTTTAGACGGTTTCCCAAGGACTTTATATCAAGCCAAAAAATTTAAAAACCATTTAGATAAAGTTATTTATCTTAAAATTTCAGAAAGAGAAGCAATTTGGCGACTTTTTCATCGAGATGATACCGCAAGAGAAGATGAAACTTTACCGGCTTTGCGCCAAAGGATAAAACTTTTTTATCAACATACTTTGCCGGTAATTGAGTACTATCGAAAAAAAGGGATTTTGGCCGAAATTGATGGCGAAAAATCAATTGCCGAAGTCAATCAAGAGATTTTAAAAAATTTGGGAAAGCAGTTGGTTGCCAATCAAATTAAATCCTGGAAACAAAAGAAAAAAACGATTATTGCCATTGTTGGTTTGGCAGGAAGCGGCAAAACTGAGGCCGCCAATTATTTTAAAGAAAAAAAAGGTTTACCGGTTGTTTCTTTTGGCAAAATTATCAATGAATATATAGATAAACATGGACTTTTGCATACCAATGAGGTTCATCGACAACTAAGAATGGAGTTTCGTAAGAAATATGGGATGGAGGCAATGGCGGTGTTAAATGAGCAAAAAATCAAAGACGGGTTGAAAAAAAATAACATTGTTATTATTGAAGGAATGCGTTCGTGGGAGGAGTATCTTTATTTAAAGAAAAAATTTTCAAAAGTAAGAATTGTTATTTTGGCTTTATTTGTTGATAAAGATTTGCGTTATAAACGGTTGGCTCAAAGAAAAGAAAGGCCAGGGCTTTATGGAGAAGGAAGAGATATTAGTGAGTTAATCGAAAGTAATATGGGGCCAACGATTGCTTTTGCTGATTATTTGATTAAAAATAACTTTTCTAAAGAAGAGTTTTTTGATAAGTTAGAAGAAGTTTATCGAATTATTTATTTTTCGTAAAAAAAAGAAAAGAATATGATTCACTATAAAACGGAAGAGGAAATTAAAATTATGAGTGAAGGAGGAAAGAAACTTAAACAAATTCTTGAAAGATTAATCAAATTTGTCAAACCAGGGATAACGACTTTGGCCATAGAAAACGAAGCTCAAAGACTGATTAAAGAAGAAAAGGCCGAAGTTTCTTTTGATAAGGTTGAAGGATACCAATTTGCCACTTGTTTGCCAGTTAACGAGCAAATTGTTCATACCCCTCCTTCAGAAAGAGTTTTAAAAAAAGGTGATTTGTTAACGATTGATATTGGTCTTTATTATCAAGGTTTTCATACCGATTGTGCTAAAACAATGGTGGTGGGAGAAGAAGAAAAAGGTGAGATAAAAAGATTTTTGGATACAGGAAGAGAGGCTTTAAAAAAAGCAATTGAAAAGATAAAAGTTGGTGGGTATTTGGGAGAGGTTTCAAAAGCGATTGAGACAATAATTAAAAAAAATGGTTATTTTGTTATTAAAAAGCTGACTGGTCATGGAATTGGCAAAGATTTACACGAAGATCCCTTTGTTTTTGGGTTTTTAGATCGGCCGGTAGAAAAGACTTTAAAGATAAAACCGGGTTTGGTGCTGGCGGTTGAGGTGATTTATTCGATAGGGACTGAGGAAATGGCATTTGAGAAAGACAATGATTGGTCAATTGTTACCAAAGATGGAAGTTTATCTGCTTGTTTTGAAAAAACAGTGGCGGTGACAAAAAATGGGGTTTTGATTTTAACTTAATCTTTTAAAATTAAAATTTTTATGTTAAAATATTGTTTTATTGTTTTTAAAGTATGAAAGATAATGTTTTAGTGGTTGAAGGTGAAGTGGTTGAAAACCTTCCCAATACTCTTTTTCGGGTAAAATTAAAGGATTCGCAAAAAGTGATTTTGTGTTATTTGTCAGGAAAAATGAGAAAAAATTTTATAAAAATTTTGCCGGGGGATAAGGTAAAGGTTGAAATTACCCCTTATGATTTAGAAAGAGGAAGGATTATTTATCGTTTATAAAAATTCTTATGAAAGTAAGAGCGTCCTTAAAAAAAATTTGCGCTAAATGTCAACTGGTAAAACGAAAGGGAAGGTTATATATTATTTGTGAAAACCCCAAACATAAACAAAGACAGGGGTAATCAAATTAAAAGTTTAAAAGAAATTAAATGACAAGAATCTTTGGTGTTTCCTTACCCGATGATAAAAGAGTGGCGTATGGTCTAACTTTAATTTATGGTATTGGTTGGAGTCGAGCGAAACAGATTTTAAAAGCCACCAACATTGATCCTAATAAAAAAATTGGTCATTTATCAGAAGAAGAGTTAAGGAAAATTACCGATTTTATTGAAAAAAATTATAAAGTCGAAGGAGAGCTTCGAGAAGAGATTATGGAAAATATAAAAAGACTTAAAGAAATTGGTTGTTATCGGGGGATAAGACATATTCGCGGACTACCAGTTAGAGGTCAACGAACGCGTTCCAATGCCCGAACAAAACGAGGTAAAAGAAAGACAGTTGGTGCTTTGCGAAAAGAAGTCTGGGCCAAACTTGAACAAGAGAAACAAAAGAAACAACAACAGGAAGCGTCTTCTAAAAGTTCCAAAAAATAAAATAATAAATTATGGTAAGAAAAAAAGATAAGAAACAAAAACGGGTAGTGGAAAAAGGAAAAATATATGTGGTTGCCACTTTTAACAATACTTTTATTACCGTAACCGATGAAAAAGGCAATCCAGTAATTGTTGGTTCCTGTGGAATGTATGGTTTTTCCGGAACAAGAAAGTCGACCCCTCATGCGGCAACGGTAACCACTGAAGCAACGTTAAAAAAAGCAATGGCTGAATATGGGTTAAAGGAAGCGGATGTTTTTGTCAAAGGAATTGGTCCTGGGCGAGAGGCGGCATTGAGGGTGATAAGAAGTTTGGAGATTGATGTTTTGCGCTTAATTGATATTACCCCAGTTCCTCATAATGGGGTGCGACCACCCAAAGTGCGAAGGGTTTAAAAATTAAAAATTATATTTAAAATTTAATGAGATATACCGGTCCAAAAAATAGAATTGCCAGACAACTTAATGTTGATTTAGGGCTTAAAACCCCAGGAACAAAGTCACACGCAAGGCTTCTTAAAAGACTAAATATTCCGCCTGGTCAGCATGGGGTTAAGGGCCGAAAAAAAGTTTCTGAGCGAGCGTTACAACTTCGAGAAAAGCAAAAATTAAGATTTATGTTTGGTATTTCGGAAAACCAGCTTAAAAAATACTTTAAAAAAGCCTCAAAGAAAAAAGGTAATACCGCCTTGTTTCTTTGTCAGTTTTTGGAAAGAAGATTGGATAATATCGTTTATCGGTTAGGATTTGCTCCAACAAGAGCCGCAGCGCGTCAACTTATTTCCCACAAACACATTAAAGTCAACGATAAAGTTTTAAACATTCCATCGTATTTGGTCAAAGTTAATGATATAATTACCTTTGCTGATGATAAAATGACTCAAGTTCCTGAAATAAAACAAAGCTTGGAAAACAAAGATTTAACTATTCCTTCTTGGTTGAAGCGGGAGGGAATAGTAGGAAAAGTTATCGATCAGCCTTCGAGTGAATTAATTGAAAAACAGGTCCATTTAAGATTAGTAATTGAATACTATTCTCGTTAAAAATTTTTATTTTTAAAAAAAAATATGCTTAATCCTAATTATTCAACCGAAAAAGTGGAAGAAAACGCCACTTATGGAAAATTTATTATAAGTCCCCTTCCTAAAAGTTTTGGTCATACCTTTGGTTTTACCTTAAGACGAACCCTTCTTTCATCGCTTGAAGGAGCCGCTATTACTAAAGTAAAAATTGAAGGTGTTCCCCATCTTTTTACCCCAATTTCCGGTGTTAAAGAAAGCGCTTTAGAGCTTATTTTAAATTTAAAAACAGTCAAGTTTGAATTACCGGTTAATGGCCAAGCCAGAGTTTATTTAGAAAAAAAAGGACCAGGAAAAATTTATAGCAAAGATTTAGAAGGCGAGGTAAAACCCATTGATGAGAATATTTATCTTTCTGAAATTACTGCTGAAAAAGGAAAACTTTCGTTAGAAGCCATCGTTGAAAAAGGAATTGGTTTTTTACCGGCCGAACAACAGGAGAAAAAAGAGTTTGGCTTTATTCCCATTGATGCTACTTTTTCCCCAATTGTTAAAGTTAATTATAAAGTTGAGGAGGCAAGAGTAGGCACTAAAACCAACTTTGAGCGGTTGATTTTGGAGGTTTGGACCAATGGGGGAATGACTCCAAGCGATGCCTTAAAACAAGCGGCCAAGATTCTTTCAACCCATTTTGATTATCTTTTATCAGGAAAAGACGCTCCAAAACCAAAGGTTGATCTTATGGCACAACAAGCTCAAGAAAAGGAAAATAGTCGTTTTGCCGAGATTATTATCGATGAGTTAAATTTACCCTCAAGGGTGATTAATGCGTTACTTCGAGAAAAAATAGAAACGGTGGCTGATTTGATGAAGGTGGGTAAATCAAAGTTGGTAGCGATGAAAGGGTTGGGTAAAAAGTCAATTGAATTAATCGAAGAAGAACTTAAAAAGTTAGGAGTTTCTTTAAAAGAAGAATAATTTTTGTTTTTAATTTTTATGCGTCATCGGGTAAAAAAAATAAAGTTTAAAGGTGGTTACGATGCCACCCGGGCGTTGGTAAAAAAATTAGCCTACAATTTTTTAACGCGCGGAAAAATAAAAACCACTTTAAAAAAAGCCAAAGTTCTTAAAACAACGATTGAGAAGTTGGTGGAAAAGATGAAGGAAGAAAATGAAAAAAATAAAGCGTTTTTTCTTTCCTATTTTGGTCAAAAAAGAAAGCTTTTGCCGCTTTTTTTCAAAGTAATTGGACCAGTGTTTAAGGAAGTAAAAGGAGGTTATGTGCGCATTGTTAAACTTGGCCAAAGAGATTCTGATGGGGCAAGCCAAGCTTTGGTTGAATGGACAAAACCGGTAGTTTATGAAAACTTGGAGAATAAAAAAAAGAAAAAAAATAAAACAAAAGAAGTTAAGGAAAAAGTTAAAAAAGAAAAATAAATATGGTAAATTTAACCACCTCAACTAAACCGGTATCAGAAAAAGAAATAAAAAGAGACTGGCTGGAGATTGATGTTTCTGATAAAGTATTGGGAAGAGTAGTGCCCAAGATTGCTTATTTTCTTCAAGGAAAGCATAAAGTCAATTATGTTCCCTATTTAGATATGGGGGATTATGTGGTAGTGGTTAATGCTAAAAAAATAAAAGTGACCGGTGATAAATTGGAAGAAAAAATCTACACCCGTTACTCCGGTTATCCTGGCGGGTTAAAAAAGATAAAACTGCGGGAGCTTTTGGAAAAAAATCCCAAAGAGGTGATTCGCCATGCGGTTTTGGGGATGCTTCCCAAAAATAAATTAAGAAAAAAAAGAATCACTAGATTATATGTTTTTGAAGAGGCCAATCATCCTTATAAAGATAAAGTTAAAAGTGTGGTGGTTTAATTTCTCATATGGCAAAAAAAACTAAAGATTTAAAGTATTATGAGGCGGTTGGGCGAAGAAAAGAAGCAACCGCCATTGCCCGTTTGTATATTCCGGAAAAAGAAGGAGAGGTAGTCGTTTCTGGTTTAAAGATTAAAAAGGGTGAGATTTTTGTTAATGGCAAGCCAATTGAAGAGATTTATAAAGCTAAAGAGGAAAGAGTGATTTATCAAAAACCGCTAAAACTTACCGGCTGCGAAGATCGATTTGCCATTTCAATAAAAGTTTTTGGCGGTGGCAAAAGAGGAAGGCTTTTTGCCATTACTTTGGCTTTGGCCCGGGCTTTAGTTTTAGTTGATGAAAGTTATAAACCAATTTTAAGAAAAGAAGGTCTTTTGACGGTTGATTCCAGGGTTAAAGAAAGAAGAAAGGTGGGTACCGGTGGCAAAGCCAGAAGAGAAAAACAATCACCAAAACGCTAAACTCTTTAAGAAAAATTCATGAACAAAGACCTATCAGTAATTATTGTTTCCTACAATACTGCTTCATTAACTTTTTATTGTATTGATAGGCTTTTTTCTTCTTTGGAAAAAGAAAAAAATATTTCGTATGAAGTAATTGTTGTGGATAATGGTTCAAAAGATGATACGATTAAGAGATTAAAAAAAATTTCTTTCAAAAAACCTAATCTTCTAATTATTCAAAACAAAAAAAATCTTGGTTATGCTAAAGCCAACAACTTAGGAATAAAAAAGGCATCGGGAAGGTTTATTCTTTTTTTAAACTCCGATGTTTTAATTTCTGATATTAATTGGAATAATCTTCTTAAATTTTTTAAAAAAAATGAAAAGATTGGCGCTCTTACCGTTAGGGTTAATTTAAAAAATAATACTATCGACCCAGCTTGTCATCGAGGACTACCCACCTTATGGCGCAGTTTCTGTTATTTTTTTGGGCTTGAAAAAATTTTTGCTTCTTTTCCTTTTTTAAATCGTCTTTTTGGTGGCTATCATTTAGTCTACTTAGATTTGAAAAAAATTCATAAAGTTGAGGCAATTTCTGGAGCATTTTTTTTAACCAAAAAAAAGATTTTAGAAAAGTTAAACGGCTTTGATGAAGATTTTTTTATGTATGGCGAAGATCTCGATCTTTGTCTTCGGATTAGAAAATTGGGCTATAAAATTATTTACTATCCTTTGTTTTCTGTTTTGCATTTAAAATACCAAAGTGGGTTAAGGAAAGAAAATAAAGAAATTAAAAGACAAACAAATTATTATTTTTATCAGGCGATGAAGATTTTTTATCAAAAACATTACGAAAAAAAATACCCTTTTTTTGTTAATTTTTTGGTTTATCTTTTTCTTGAAAGAAAAATAAAACGTTATGAAAAAAATTGGGATTGATGCCCGTTTATATAATCAAACTGGGGTTGGCACTTATATAAAAAACTTACTTTTTTATCTGGATAAAAATAATTCTTCTGACTTTCTTTACTATGTTTATCTTTTAAAAAAAGATTTTGAAAAAGTTCATTTTCAAAGTAAAAATATTCTTAAAAAAGAGGCCAATTTTTATTGGCATAGTTTTTCTGAACAAATCGGATTTTTACTCACTTTGTTAAAAGATAATCTTGATTTAATGCATTTTACCTATTTTTCTTTTCCTATTTTTTATTGGAGGAAATTTTTAATAACTATCCATGATATGACGCCAATTTTGTTTAAAACCGGTCGGGCTTCAACCAAAAACCCATTGATTTATCAAATTAAACATCTAATTTTTAAGATTGTTCTTTTCTTGGGATTAAGAAATTCAGTTAAAGTAATTGTTCCAAGCAAAACGGTCAAACAACAGATTCTTTCTTATTATGGTGAAAGATTTAAAGATAAAATTGAGGTGATATATGAGGGTGTCTCCTATCATCTTTTAGAAGAAAAAAAAGAAAAGCAAACTAAAAAAGAATTTCCTTATAAAAATTTTTTTTTGTATGTTGGTAATTTTTATCCCCATAAAAATGTTGAAAACTTAATTGATGCTTTTTCTTCCATTTATAAAAAATACTCTCTTGTTTTAGTTGGAACAAATGATTTTTTTACCAAAAGAGTTGAGAGTTTTTTAAAGAAAAAAAATTTAAAAAACATTATTCTTATTAAAGATTTACCAAAAGAAAGATTAAAATGGTTTTATCAAAACTGTTTAGCTTTAGTCCATCCATCTTTATCCGAAGGGTTTGGGTTAACATTGTTTGAGGCAGCTTATTATAATAAACCAATTATTGCTTCCAATATCCAAGTTTTTAAAGAACTATGGGGAGAAAATTACCTATCTTTTGACCCAAAAAATCCAAATGATATTAAAGAAAAAATTAATTATTTTTTAGAAAAAAAACCCAAATTTTCCTACCAAAAAATCCTTCAAAAATACTCATTTGAAAAAATGACAAAAGAGACTTTGAAGTTATACAAAACTTGCTTCGATTATTAAATCAATCTAAAAAAACTTAAGCTAAACCCTCTAATCACGATCGTGATAAGATGGTAAAGTTGAAAAAGGAAAGAGGATTTGGGAGAATGAAAATATTTTATAATAAAAAAATGAAAACTTTTTTATTTATCGACGGCACTAATTTATATGCTGCCCAATACGAACTTTATATCTTATGACTGGAGATGCCGATTTTCTTCAGGCTATAAATTTTATTAAAAAATACAATCCTCTAAAAAGAATTTTTTTACTTTGTCTTGCCAATAAAATTATGTTTAAAGGTTTGTATTACTATCCATCAACCATAATTCAATTTATTAATAAACCAGTCAAAATTTTTAATATTGCTAGAAAAAGTAAAGTTATTAATATTTATCCGTCTTTATT
>Ga0123519_10002764_pt1 | contig 29390 bp, 29 predicted proteins | sample YelNatPaOPRAMG02_FD_87396 | JGI IMG/M metagenome (GOLD analysis project Ga0123519, IMG submission 87396) | Hot spring microbial communities from Yellowstone National Park - Yellowstone National Park OP-RAMG-02 (version 2) | ecosystem: Environmental > Aquatic > Thermal springs > Hot (42-90C) ... | reverse complement strand
CAAGCTCGAAATGGCAGTTGACAGACTGACGGCTGATCAGACTATACTGCAAGGTTTTCTCAGGGCATCAGGGCTATTTCAAAAACCTGATTGCCAGTCAAGTTAATGTACAAAGATCAATATATGGGGATTGAAATTGCTCGATCCCCATTCCGCTATTTACGCTAACTAACTCTTGAATATCTCCCCCACGGCAATCGCCGCAGGCTTTGGTTCGCCGTGGAAGTCGATTACCGATGTATTCGCGGTGCAGGGGTAGCAGTCGTGACCCATCCACAGGATGATCCCGCCGCAGCGAGGGAAGCGGTCCTTGCACGCTTTTACCGCGATCGAGAGCGCCTTCGCCTGCCGCGCCTGGCTCCATGCCACATATTCCTCGAGGTCGTTCGGCTCGCGACCATTTTCTTCCGCAAACCTCGGCCACTCCACCCACCATACCGAATGCCGTTTCCAGAGCGGATTCTCGGCATCAGCGGGCATTATCTTCAGGTCACCAGCGTATTTCCGAATAATCTCCGCCGAACAGGCGCCGGGCGAACCTGTCTCGGAGCGGAAGAGAGCGTCGTCACTGGTCCAATACACAGTCCAGCCCGTATCGAGATCCCCATCCGGCTTCCACGGGCCATGCACATCCCAGTGAACTCCCTGTCCATAAGCATGCTGATGCGCAAATTCCCTCGGGCCGCTCGCGGATGTCGGCAGGAACCTTCTCGATGAGTCCTCCCGGGCAACAATCTCCGCAAGACGCGCGATCATGGGGTGCGATAAATCACACGGTTTCTCGCCGCCGCGCTTGCCGCCATCGAGCGCTCCCGCGAGCTCGTTTCCACCGCACCAGAGAATAAGCGACGCATGGTGGCTCCGGCGCGCGATGTATGACTTCGCTATCTCCACAACCTCATTAATAGCCTGCTCGTCCTCAGGCGGCCAGTTATCGCAGCCGGACGAGGAGAGCGGAAACTCCTGCCACACCATCAACCCAAGTTCATCGCAGATATCGTAGAAGCATTTACTCTCCAGAAACGCCCCACCCCACACGCGCAGCAGGTTGAACCCGAGTTCTTTATAAAGCTCGAGGCGCTTGCGGTAATCGGCTTCGGTCAAATCAGCGAAATTCGGGAGGATCGGCGTCCAATTCGCGCCTTGCAGGAAGATTGGCTTACCGTTTATCACGCAGATCCACGGGTCCGCATCTTCACCGCATCCCTCGCACCGCTCCCACTCCACGCTCCTGAACCCGAGCCTCCGCGCAGTCTTGTCGATCTCGTTTCCCGATTCATCAAGCAGAACGCAGGTTAAATCGTAAAGAGGCTGATCGCCGTGAAGGTTCGGATACCAAGCTTCGACCGGCAAGCCGTTCCACGCTGCTTCAAAGCTTCCCGCGGGCATTTCCTCTTCTCTAATAACTCCGGCTTTACCGCTGAGCGTCAGTCGGACCTTTGCGCCGGAGGCCTTTCCGGTAACGCGAAGCGAGGTTGCATCGGTAGTGCATCGAAGGCTCTCGATTTCGGCGCCGTCGGTTGCATCGATGTAGATGCCACCCCAGATACCGATCTGCACGAGGCGCACGACCCAGTCCCAGGTGTAATTAAACCTTGGCTTCCACTCCTTCATCTGAGAGGTAAACCCGAACTGCCCGAGCCACCGGGGAACGTATTCAAAGATGATCCGAAGCACATTCCCGCTCTCACGCAGGTGCGGAGTGAGATCGATAATATGCGGAATAAGCGATCCTTTGAACTCGGCTATTATCTTTCCGTTCAGCATAACCGAGCCGGAATAATCGAGCCCACGGCAGTTCAGGCGATAGTTAAGACCGCTTTCGAACCACTCATCAGGCAGCGCGGTCTCGTAAATCCAGTGGCGGTTCTCCACCCACTCGCACTCCCGAAACTTAAGGCCCACATTCCAATCCGGTATAATGCCGGCATCGAGCAGCGCGCTTTGCACCGACCCCGGCACCTTCGCGGGAATCGAACGCACCTCAGCCGCCGGCGATGCGCCTATTTCCATGGTCTGGTCCATCCGCCAGAGGTGCGGAAACCACCCCGAAAGCTTCCAGTCCAGTTGAGAGAGATCATGCTGTCTTTTCATAACTACTCCGTTAGTCTATATAAATGATGCAAGCCGGCTTTTTAACCGCGAAAGCACGAAAGGGCAAAAACGGTCCGAGCCTTATCTTACCAATATATCCGGTCGCTCTATCACTGTTCCATCGACCTCGATGTTCACCTTGGGCCAGTCATCAGTTGATGAGAGGATGATCGGACCGCCGGCTGTTGCAATGATCGTATCCTCGGTTTTTGTGCCGGTGATCGAGGGGTTCCAGGCGAAGGCCTGATTTTCAGCGACGATTGCATCGGTGCCGGAGTACACGCGGAAGTCTCGGCCTTTGTAACCTGTAGGACCTCCCTGGTGATGGAGTTTCCACTCTTCACCGAATCCGGTTTCATCGTAAACGCCCACGGCACGATCTAAGATATCTCCCATGCGCGCGCCGGGTTTGGTTGATGAGATAAAAGCCGCATCTACCTGCGCGACCGCATCGTGCTTGCGCCTGAGTTCAGATGAGAGCTCGCCGAAATGCACCATTCGCGTAGCCGATAACACCAGCCCCCATTTCCTCGCGCCCGTGACGAGCATCACCACATGTTCGAGCCTTTTATCGGTTGGAATCGGATGGCGATACCTCGATATGCGTTCGTCCGCCGCGATCAGTGTGAGCCCGGGTATCAGCCCGTTCGACCTGATGTGTTTATCCAGGACCGCCGCGATCTCGTGCTCGGTCATTCCCGGTTCGATCTCGCGCGCGGCCAGCGATAGACACTCACCCGTCTTTCGCCCTATCCATTTATAGCGATCGATCTCATCGGGAGTAAGGACGAACCTGCATACGTCCAGCGCCGCTGACACATTGCGCGCGCCGTTCATCGGCACATCCGAACCCAGCACACCGCCGCCCGCGATCTCGCGGATCAGATCGTCCTTTTTCCCCTCATACCAATAGCAGGCGCGAAAACCGAATCCCTGTCCGATTACCTCTTCATCAGCTATCCGCCCGGCTTCGATGTTATCGCAGACGATATACTTGGCATCGCGGGTAACAACGATGGTCGCCACACCAACCTCAGCCGCGATCCCGACGTAGTTATTTCCGCCGCATGTGAACCAGGCGAAGTTATGGATCGTAGAAATCGCGAGCGCATCGAGCCCCTCGCGCTCCATTAACTGCCTTACTCGTCTCTCTTTTTCCTGAATCTCGCCTCTGCTTGCCATTATTCGGTTCCCTTCTGGGTATGTATGAATCTTGATTAGACCCCCATTACGAAAAATCCTGCCAAAAGCAGAGGAACTAAAGAGACACTATGAGCGTATTACTATCAAGTGACACCCCATCATAATAATCACTATATATGTTTATAGTGGCATCAACTGGGGGTATATTAAAATTAAATTTCAGTAAAGCAAAACGAGGTGAGCTACAATGGCACGCGAAAGAGGTCTGGCAAGAAGAGAAGGCAGCGAGCTTGCGACAATGGAGCCGTGGAACACATTCCGTGAAATGGAAAGAATGTTCCGAGACTTCTTCATCGCTCCGACGCTGCGCGCGAGGCCCTGGGCATTTCCAGAGTTAACGAGCGAGATGATCCCCGATGTTGATCTGAAGGAAACCGAGAGGGAATTTACTATCTCGGCATCGCTTCCGGGCATGAGCAAGGATGATATCAACATCGACGTGACCCATGACAGGATCACCATTTCCGGTGAGCGCAAAGCCGAGGAGGAAAAGCCGGAAGAGAGATACCATGTGCGCCAGCAGAACTACGGCACGTTCAGGGTATCCTACGTGCTGCCGAGCGAGGTCAAGCCCGATGATGTGAAAGCCGTATATAAGAACGGCATCCTCGAAGTCAAGCTGCCGAAAGCCGAGGTTGCGGAAGCGCACAAGGTGAAGATCGAAGGCGAGCAGTAACTTGCGACAATTATCTGATCACAATTAAATAAGCTGGGGCGCATGCCCCAGCTTCTTCTTTATATATGTATCAGCCTCAACATGCTAACACATTATTAACCAACGTGTTTGATCTATGGTGACAGAGGGAACCATGAAACTGCGAAGCCCGGCAAAAGCACCTTACCGGTTGCCTAGCCGGAGATCTTTCTTCTCCTTTCAAGTGTTGTGGTGGATGCATACCGTGGATTACCTCTATTTTCCGCGGGCCCGGCGGTCCCATGACCGGCGGGTGCTTTTTTTGTACAATAAATTATCATTCTAACCTCGTAGAAATACTAGTAGCTAACAGCCGCCAGGCATGATATCCTGATACTAGACAATCATTCCAACGCGCAGGCATTCGTGCACGGACAGGAGCAGCATGCACCGATCTCATACATTTTATATGCTCCCCGCTAATATGGCTCTGCTCGCAATCGGGCTTACAGACCTGATCACAACTATCCTGTGGCTGCGCGCCGGCTGCGCCGTGGAATATAACCCCGTGATGGCTGCGCTGCTACATGCAGGCGTTGGGGTGTTCGTGCTCGCGAAACTGCTGACCCTCGGAGCCTATGTAGGCGTCATCGAATGGTACAGGCGCCGCCGTAACCCGGTGTTCGCAAGAATGATAGGCAATATCACCGTCGCCGCTTACCTCTGCATCTACGCAGTCTCATTCTGCTGCGTCAACTGGTCGTTCCTGCTCGGGCGATCATAACTCCGCTATCGAACCCCTGAAGCTGTCAATCCACACTTGTTTCTCCCGCTAATCATTCACCGCCCTTCTGCCGATACTTCTATTGACCCGAATCTGATAATTGGGTCGGAAGAGACAAATGCTGGGCCAGCAGAAGACAAAACACACCTCGAACAGAGTAGGACTCGATATCGGCACGCACTCCATTACGGGAGTGGAGGTGATCGAACGGGGCGCGGAGACGGTAATCCGCTCCGCGGGCTCGGTCGCTATTACCGGGCTGAAGAACAAGCAGGATACGCCTGATACCGCCGCGGTCACACAGGCAATCAGGAACCTGTGGTCCTCGGCTGCGTTCAAGTCGAAGAAGGTCGTGCTCGCGCTTCCCTCCGATGCGGTCTATGCCAAATGGCTTCACCTCGAATCGCCAAATGAGGAAGAGCTTGCGATGACAGCGCGAGCCGCAGCTGCGCGCGGAGCTCCGTTCCCCGCAACCGATGCAATCGTCGATTACAGGGTCCTTTCTTCACGCGGAAGCGCCGCGCGTAATGTCCATTTTGTAATGCTCGTTGCAGCCTCAGCAGCGGCGGTAGACGATATGCTGAACCTTGCCGAGAGCGCGGGGCTCGAGCCGCTCGCGGTCGACATCAGCGTGGCATCGATTATCCGCAGCTTCGAAACGCAGAAGAAAGTCTCTAACCCGCTGTGGAGCGGCCAGCCGCAGGCTCACTGCCAGATCGGCGCTCACAACACGCTCATTACGGTGGTCCGCGACGGAGCACCGGAGTTTGCTCGCACCGTTCCCGTGGGTGGAAACGACTTCACCGAGTGCATCGCGGAAGCCACCGGCGCAAGCTGGGCCGAAGCCGAACAAACAAAAATAACCCCTGGCTCGCGGCTAACATCGGGCGGGATCCTCATAGCGGCGCATGGCGGTGGTGAAGTCAAGGTCCCCTGCGAGAACGCTGTGGGCCGGCTCGCAAGAGAAATACATCGGTCGCTTAAATTTTTCCGCAGCCAGTTCGCCGAGGGCAGTTACCTCGGTATGACCGGAGCCGCAACCCTGAGCGGAGGCGGAGCGCTTCTGCGAGGGATCGACACTTGCCTCGAAGAGGAAGGCATCGATATATCCGGCACCATCAACCCATTCGGAGGCTTTTCGGTGGCGGCCGAAGGCAAAGGAATCTCGAACGTGGTAGACTCAGCCGCTCAGTATACGACAGCCGTCGGACTTGCGCTCGGCGACTATTGGAGCGAAGTCCGCGAACTTCAGATAGCAGCTTAAATGAGACCATATAATCTAGCCGAAGCCAGAATAGCGGAACGTAACTACTGCCAGGCGCATATCAACAAGCGCCTGAAAGTGATCGTGGCGCTTATCGCCTTTACAGTGTTCGTGGCGACGGTTTCGTTCGTCTGCAGGATGATGTTTACGGGAGAAGCGACAACCACCAGGACAAAGCTCGCTGATGCTCAAGGCCAGACATCACAAATAAGGCACGAGATGTCTGTTTTGAACGTCTCTCTGAGTCAGTGTAAATGGCAAAAACAGCTTGCAGGCGAGAGCAAGCGGTGGCTAGGTGTAATGAACTATGCGCTGGGTACGGTACCGAGCAGCGTGTGGCTGGATAGGATGGAAACCTCGGGCAAGGACTGCAAAATCTCGATAACAGGACGCGCAGCTACGTTCGATGCGCTTTCTACATATATTTTAGGTCTGCGAGCAACCTCCACGTTCTCCGATGTCCGCCTCGGTTCGGCAAAGGTAGAGAACAAGAACGGATCGGTATGCGTCGGCTTTTCTATCGACATAACCCTTAAAAACGGTGGCAATTCATCTTCCGGAGGGAACCAGCCCGCTGCCGAGCCAAACAAGGTGCCGGAGGTGCCGAGGTCCACATGATACTGAGAAGCCCTAAATTATACTGCGCTGAAAATGTCCAACGGGCAAGATATGCTCAAATAGCGGTGGCTGTGCTTGCGCTTGCGGTGTCCGGGTATCTCGTCACATCCACCTTCACGGGAATTCGGGAGGTATGGAGCGCTCAGCGGCAGCTCAAGCAGGAGAAGATGGAGACCGGTAAGTTATCACGCGAGGTTTCAGCGATGAAGCGCGAGCAGGCGAAACAGCCGCGGGCAGTTGCATGCGGAGTAGAAGCGTTTGCCGTAAAGTTTTCGCAGTGGGCAAATGAGCGGAACGTAAAGGTCGAATCGTTAATGCCGGATGGAATGCCGGTGGAGACCGCAGTTAAAGTCGATGACGCGGACCTTGGCACATGGAACGCGATAAAGGTCCGGGTGGAAGGAAGCGGAGATTTTCAGCGACTCGTAAGCCTGCTCGATCAGCTTCGCAGCCCGGGAATGCCTGTTCAACTGGAGTCATTTTCGCTCCAATCGAGCCCGAGCTCAGGGGCGGATAACGTAAGTTTCGAGCTTATGCTCACAGTATATGAGAAGAAGAGCGGGACAACCTGATGGCGTTCATCAAAACCGATCCAAGTCAAACAAAGACGGTAGTGGGGCTGCTCGTTATACTGGCGGTCGCGCTGGTGGCCACCGTGATGCGGGTTCATCCCGGTGGAACTCAAGCCCAGCAAGCCGTGGCTGCGAAGACCAGCCAGACATCATCTACACCGGCTGCCGCATCCGTTAAAGAGGTGCTGCCGGATGTGGAACCGTCACGCAACCCGTTCAGAAAACCCGATTCGATTAAAATGAGCATCGGTCCCGAAAAAAAATTCTCAAAGGACTTTACCGGTGCGGGCGGCAAGCCGCTGGGCATGCTTCCACCTGGTGCGAATTATAAGATCGATCCGATGCCTGTCGGCGCTCCGGCAAGTTCATCAAAGACACCCCAGGCAGCCGCCGAACCGCAGCCAAAAGTGGAAGCTCCCAAGCCTGTATTCACACTGCTCGCAACCGTGGGTGACGCCAGAGGGCTCTGCGCGGTGATCAGATCAGGCGGAGCGGACGCGAAGGTTGTCGAAGTCGGCGATGTTCTCGATGGCGGATGCAAGCTTGTGAAAGTCGAGGAAAGTCGCGCAGTCCTGACAGATGGGAGGGACACAATAATTGTTACCAGACCGCAATCATGAGATAGCAAAAAGCGCAGAGTGGAGGACCGAAGGCTTGATGCTGCTGATCAAAGTTCTGATCGCACTTGGGGTCTTCATATTATTCATAATGGCGCTCATCGACGGTAGCCGGGCTGAAGATAAACCCGTTTCCACGGTCAGCGCGCCACCTCCCGCAATTATCGGCGCGGACCAGGAAGGCCTGTTCGACATCGACTCCAGCGGCACCGATATTAAAATCATCCTCGAGGCGCTCGCGCGCCGTTCGGGAGCGAATGTGGTCGTCAGCCCCGATGTGACCGGTGAAGTCACCGCCCATCTCAAGCAAAAATCACTCGACGCAATCCTCGATTATCTCGCGGCTGTGCGAGGCTTCGAATGGGAAAAGAAAGATAACACCTATATGGTGATCGGTAAATCGGCAAAGCCAGCCGATCAACCCGCGCCGCCACCTTCTCCCGAGCCCGAAACGCTCATCTGGAGATGCAAACACAGTCGCGGAGCCGACCTGATCAAGGTAGTCAACAGTATATTTCCTGAATGCAAGTCGGCAGTTGGACCTGCGTCACCATCTCCGAAGCTCGAAGAAGCTATGAGCAGCGCAAGCCAGGTAACCGGCGGAGGTGGAAATTCATCATCATCAAGCCAGGGATCGTCATCCTCATCATCAACCTCCGATGAAGACAAGATCAATACAATCGTTTTCTACGGCGATCCCGCGGTGCTGGCCAGGATAAAATCACTCCTCGAAAAGCTCGATGTCGGCCGGCCTCAGATTGCGATAGAAGTGGCTATCACCGAGATCAGCTCTTCGCTGAGCGACGAACTCGGGGTTACATGGTCATGGAGCGATATGAGCTTCAAGGAACCCGATAGCTCCGGCATCAAGTTCGGTAACTTCAATAAGCAGAGCATGACCTTCACCGGAACGCTCGCGGCTCTTATCGGCACAGGCAACGCTCGCCTGCTCGCTCAGCCGAATATATCCGTTCTCGATGGGGCCTACGCCGACATACTCATCGGCGACAGGATACTTTATCCCAAGCTTGTGGGCTACAGCCAGTATGGCAACCCGATGTACGATAAAGCCGAGGAACGCGTGGGCATCTACCTGCAGATAGCGCCGAAGATAGCCGAAGACGACGAGATCGTGATGACCCTCTATCCGCAGGTGAGCCTGGTAACAAGCTACCTGAAGACTCAAGCCGGTGATTACCCGCAGATCAGCACTCGCGAGGCACGAACCACCGTTTCGGTGCGCGCGGGTCAGACCCTCGCGATAGGCGGGCTCATCCAGGACAACGAAATCCGCACCGGCTCAAAGATTCCACTCCTTGGCGATCTGCCGATCATCGGTCAGGTCTTCAAGCACCATAAGACCACGAAAGATCGCACCGAAATCGTAATATTCCTCACGCCGAGGATCGTTGGCACGGAGAAAAAATAGTGGCAGCGCAGACCACACTGACATCTGTCTTTGTACAGGAAGGAATACTGACACCAGGCGAGCTAGACGGGGCGCTCGCAATGCGCACTGATGTCGCCGAGGATATCGGCGAATTTCTCGTGCGTAAGGGAATGATCACGGAGCGCGACCGGGTCCGGTGCGTCGGTATCCAGCACGGCATACAATTCGTCGAGCTCTCCGGTCAGGAGCTGGATATCGAAGCAGCACACCTCGTGCCCCACACGATGGCGCTGCGTTATAAGCTCATACCGGTGGGACGGTCGGGTGATCTCATAAAAGTCGCAATGAGCAACCCGCTTGATGTGCAGGCTATAGATGATATAGCTAAAGTGACCGGGCTCGAGCCGCTGCCGATGATCGCGGTCGAAGATGAGATCCTCGAAGCTATTTTCAATTGTTTCGGCGCCGCGGGCGATATCAGCGACATCATAGTCGAGGCTATTAAAGACGCGGATGCCGAGGTAAAAATCCGCGAGGAAGAACCCGAGGAGGCAGACTCCAACGTTGCCGATCTCAAGGACCTTGCCGGTGGAGCACCGGTGGTGCGCCTCGTGAACGCGCTCATCGCCCGTGCTATTGCCGAGCGGGCAAGTGATATACATATAGAGCCCGAAGTCGGACGGGTGCGGGTCCGCTTGAGGATCGACGGAATTCTACACGAAGTAATGACCATTCCCAAGGACCTGCAGGCTCCGGTAATCTCGCGCATCAAGGTTATGGGCGGGATGGATGTTGCGGAGAGAAGAGCTCCTCAGGACGGCCGCATCACCCTCATCGCAAGGCCACAGGAATATGATTTCCGTATCTCGACGTTCCCCGCAATACATGGGGAAAACATCGTCATAAGAGTCCTCGAAAAGAGCGCGGCAAGGATCACTCTCGATAAACTCGGTCTTCGGCCCAATGTAGCCGAGGATTTCGGCCGCATGACCCAGGCTCCCTACGGTATGATCCTTACCTGCGGACCGACCGGCGCCGGAAAGACCACATCACTCTACGCGGCGCTCAATATGATCAATACCGTGGAGCGGAACATTATCACGATTGAAGACCCGGTCGAGTATCAGCTCCCGGGAGTAATCCAGGGCAATGTAAACCGCAAAGCCGGGTTGACTTTCGCATCGGGATTAAGAACGATCGTCCGCCAGGACCCGGATGTCATCCTGGTCGGGGAGATTCGCGACTCCGAAACCGCGGAGGTAGCCGTAGAAGCGGCTCTAACCGGTCACCTCGTCTTAAGCACCTTGCACGCAAACGATTCCGCGGGCGCCGCCGCTCGACTTATCGATATGCAAGTCGAGCCGTTCCTGGTGGCATCATCGATTGTTGGTGTGCTCTCGCAGCGGCTTATTAGAACCATCTGTCCTCGCTGCGCGGCTCCTTTCAATCCCGATCCCAAGCTTCTCGCACAGCTTAATCTGCCTATTTCCGCTTCGGATATGGAAGGAGCAATGAAAGGAACCGGTTGCGAACAGTGTGGTAGAACCGGTTACAAGGGCCGAACAGGTATTTATGAGCTTTTGAAGATGGACGACGATATACGCGCCGCGATCATCGAGCGCAGCTCCGCCGCCGCAATTCGGCAGATCGCAATCAAAAAGGGAATGCGCACCCTGAGAGAAGATGCGCTGGAAAAGGTTAAATCAGGCCAGACAACCATAGAAGAAGTGATGCGCGTGACGACTGAATAGCTTTATTTGTAGCTGATAGCTAATCCCTTCTTTCGACTTTGGACTAAAACAATGCCCGTATATGCATACAGAGCACTAACACCATCAGGGGTACTGAGAGAAAACAGGATCGAGGCGCCTACGGAGACGCATGCGCGCTCTTTGCTGCTTAATCGCGGAGAGCATGTCGTGCAGCTTAAGGAACTTGCAGCGGGTCAAAGCGCATCGGGACCGAGGGTCGGTGGAAAGAAAGCTTCTTCCGATGAAGTCGCAAGCTCGGTAAGGCAAATGAGCATACTTATACGCGCGGGTGTACCGCTGATCGAGGGGATCCAGGGGCTCGCTGAGCAGGCAAAATCGGAATCTCTCAAAAGGTCACTGGAAGAAATCGCCCGCGATGTAAGCCAGGGCGCGGCTCTCAGCGATTCGTTCGCTAAATATCCGGCTGTATTCCCGCAGCTCGCGGTGGAAATGGCCAAAGTCGCTGAAGCCGGCGGAAACCTGGCGGAGGCTATGGGCAAGCTCGCGGATCACATGGAAGCCGGCGCGGAGATCACACGCAAGATAAAGGGCGCGCTGGCATATCCTATTGTAGTTATGTGCATATCAGTGGTTACCGTGCTCGTAATGGTGACGTTCATCCTCCCTCGCTTTACAAAACTCTTCCACCAGATGGGCGCGAAGCTGCCATGGACCACTCAGGCGCTGATCAGCTTCAGCCACGCGCTCACGAGCCAGTGGTATCTCTTCATAGGCGGAACCGCCCTTGCTTTCTATTCGATCAGGAGATATTTGAGGACCCCCGCGGGAAAGCGGCAGTTCGATGCACTGGCGCTTAAACTGCCCCTCATAGGTGATGTCGTAAATAAGATTGTTCTTAGCAGAGTACTTGCATGTATGGCAACATTATTAGGAAGCGGAGTTCCTATGTTAAAAACCCTAGAGACAGCAGGAGCTGCTGCCAATAATGAGATAGTTAAAGAAGCTCTGCTTAGAGCAGGCAGAGATGTAGCCGAGGGGAATGCGACTTCGCAGTCCCTAAAGGCGGCGGGGATTTTTCCGCCACTGGTGCTGCAGATGGTAACCAGCGGGGAAAAAACGGGCGAGCTCCCGGCGATGCTGGAATACATTTGCACACTCTACGACCGGGAGACCGAAGCAAAGGTTAAGTCTCTCACGTCGGTAATTGAGCCGATTATGATCGTCTTTTTAGGCATCATCGTAGGCTTTATTGCAATGTCGGTCATAGTACCAATCTACTCATTGGTCGGTGGAGTCAAATAGCTTCACCGGCGGGAACTGAACGGGAGGGTTCGACAAGATGTACCAATTATTGACAGGATCCAGACGCAAGCGCGGCAGATTCGGCTTCACTCTGGTGGAGTTACTTGTTGTTATCGTTGTTCTTGCAGTGCTTGCAGCAATCGTGCTGCCTAAGTTTATGAATTCCAGCACGAGAAGCAAGGAATCCGCGTTAAAGAGCGATCTTAAGCTGCTGAGGAATGCAGTCAGCCTGTTCCAGGCGGACACCGGCAAGCTCCCCAACGGCCTCTCTGATCTCTCCGAGACAGATAAGACCAAGGTGAAGGTAGCCGGCGGCACGGTTGTAAACGCAGCGGATTGGCATGGTCCCTACATCGAGACCGTTCCTACCGATCCGGTTTCAGGCGCGGCTTTCACTTACGATTCGACCACCGGCAAGGTCACCAGCAGCGCTTCCGGTAATGGCCTCGATGGCAGTGCCTACAGTGGCTGGTAAACCGTGCTGAATATAAAGTAAGTGTAGGAGTTGAAGAGCAATGTTTAGTAGAAATGAGAGCAAACGGAGAAGCGGCTTCACGCTTGTTGAGCTGCTGGTAGTTATCGTGGTTCTGGCCGTGTTAGCCGCCATAGTACTGCCGAAATTTATGAACTCCAGTGCAAGAAGCAAGGAGTCATCATTAAGAAGCGATCTCAAGCTGCTGAGAAGCGCTGTGAACGCATTTAACGCCGATACGGGTAAGTATCCGAACTCCCTCGCCGACCTCGCGGAAAGTGATAAGACGAAGGTAAAAATTGCCGATGGCACTGTGGTAAGCCCAACGGACTGGCATGGTCCCTATGTTGAGACCGTACCTACCGATCCGATTTCGGGCTCGGCGTTCACTTATGATCCGGCGGCAGGAAAAGTCACAAGCAGCGCAACTGGAAATGCTCTCGACGGCTCTGCCTACAGCAGTTGGTAAACACTGACTGATATGCCCTGCCATGAATAGATTGGTCTTGATAGTGTTGGAGCGGGGTCTTAATCCCCGCTCCAATAAAAATCATTGTTCCGGCAAGGCATCCGGCGGTTTTACCCTCGTCGAGGTATTGGCAGCCGTTCTTCTTCTGTCGATAGCCCTGCTGGCGATTCTTGCCGCAAATTCGGCTGCGAGAGAAACCCAGCAGCGGGCTGTTAATATGAGCATCGGCAGAAACATAGCCCAGGGCATAATCGAAAGCCTGCGCTCAGCGGGAGTCGATGATGTTTCAGGAATGACTTTCCCTACCCAGAGCTCATCGCTTCCGGCCGGCAATTCGATCTCTGTTTCAGTCGCGCCATATCCAAACAGCTCTGAACCCAACCTTTATCAGGCTCTGGTTACCGTCACGTGGCCCGAGGCTGCGGGAACGCGCAGGATCAGATATGAAACTCTTATCGTGCGTAAATAGGAGCAGGCGCGGGTTCACTCTCGTCGAAGTAATGGTAGCCAGCGCGGTCGTCACCCTGGTGCTGACCAGTCTCGTCGAGGTTTATTATTCAGTTGCAAAGGAGTGGGAAAGGCAGCAGGGACAGGCAAGTGCCCTTGTCGCAACTTCCACGGCTTGCACTCGCCTCTCCGATTATATCTCACAGGCCACCGGCGCAACCGTCCTCACCCGCTACACCTCAGGAGACACACTTGCCCTCAATCTCCCGGCGGATACCGCGAATGGAATCTATGTGCCTACCTGGAGCAGCGGGAAGGTCCAATACCGCAGTGGAAACTGGATCATATTCTATCTTTCCGACTCAACAGGCAGCTACAGCCATTCCGGCGACATTCTCTGGGCCGCATCGATGACCTGGGCAGGATTCCCCGGGAGCGTCGTTCCCGATACGAGTTGGAGCCTTTATTTTAACCAATCAAAGGGGAACATCCAGCCGCTCTCATCGATCCAGTTCACATATACGAGCGACGACCGTCCCAGGGTCACAGTCACCGCAACATCGACCTACCAGAGGGGCACAACTCAGGCGCAGATACAGCAATCCAGAACCATCTGCCTGCAGAACGTAAACTAACAAGCATGCAAAGCGCAAACACCAGGCAATTCGGGCTCCGTGGAAACAGCAAGGGAGCGGCGTATATGGTGGCTCTCGTCACAATGGTGATGGGAACCATCCTCGCGCTCGCCATGCTTCAGGCCGCGAATGCATACTTCCTCGGCGAAGATTCGCGTACCAAAAAGCGCGCAGCGGCGGATCTCGCTCAGGCAGGCCTGGATTATGCATTCTGGCAGGTTCAGTATCAAGGGCAGGGGCTGCCTTATTCAGCGAATGTTGCTCTTACCACCGGCAGCTTCCACGTGGATGTAACCGATGACGGTAACCGAGACAAATCGACCATGCTCATAACCGCAACAGGCACTTGTGGCTCATACAGCTACACAACCAAACGTGTCACCCTCGGCCCGCTGCCTTATCACTACGCATGGTGCGAGAGCGGAAATGTCGATGAAGGTGACACATATTCATGCACCTCATCAACGCGAGGAATGAGATCGAACGGATATATAAAACTCGACAGTTACTCCAGTAATATTACTACGGGACTGTGGGCTGGAACCTCGTTCAATACTCACGGCGTCACAACGCCGCAGTTTGCGAATACTCCGCCTATCGCATTCCCGAGCATCGATTTCACTGCTTACGAAAACATAGCTAATCGAATCTATAATTATGACCTCGGACTTAACTGGCCTTTCTGGCCTCCGCAGGGAGTTACCGTTGTCTACGGTAATGTGAGCATCTCCGGAACGTTCAATGGGGTCTATACCATAGTCGCATGGGGTGATATCAACATCACGGGAAACCTGCAGCCTGGCAACTCGAGCTCACGTATCGCGCTGATCAGTAACCACACCATCAGGCTACAGATCACATCTTATTTCATTCAAGCGGTGATGTATGCGCACAGATCGGATATGACAGGTAAAATCGAAATACACGGAGCTAAGACAATAAACGGGTCTATGTCCGCTGATAACATAACCACCGACCACTCGATCACCTTCAATCGCGACTCATCGATCAATCTCGATACAATGCGTCAGCTAAATCTACCCGGACTCTAATACTTTTGCCCTCACCAACCGAAGAATAATATTGAGCTATGGAGAAAAGAAGACGCGCTGAAAGGTTAATAGCATCGCTGCGCTGGCTCGTGGTCATGCTCGGGATCGCCGCGGCATGCGACGGAATGCCGCCGGTCGTTATGGTGACCGCGCTGGCTGTCGTCGCCATCTACAACGGCGCTCTTACTTACTGCGTATCCAACCCCACTCGATTTTCGAGCTATGGCCGCCAGATGTCGATCATCAGCCATGTGCTCGATACGGCGATCATCAGTCTCGCGGTGGCAAGCGCGGGCGCGGGAGGCACCCTGGCTTACCTGCTCTACTGGTTCGTTCTCGTAAGCTGCGGCTTTACGAGCACCAACCTGCGCAAGCTCGCAGCCGCGGGCGCAACGGCTCTTCTAGCCAACATTGCCGCCACATTCATAGGAATAGGGCTCGGCGGAGGGGTGCGCCAGCTTTTATCTGCAATCGCGATCCGCAGCGCCACCATTATATTCGGCCTGCTTGTCTCAGTTTATGTTGCCAAGAGCCGTTCGCGCGATGAGCTCGCATCGGAAAGAGGCTCATACCTGCAGGCTATTCTGGACTGTGGGGCAAAGCTGACCAGTTTTAGAAGCGTACATGAACTCGCGCTGTATGTGCTGGAATCAGGAGTCACCGAGACGGGCACAGCGGGCGGAGAGCTGCTGCTGGTAAACGATGAGACACAGGAGTTGGAGTGCGAAGCGTTCTACTGTTTAAGCGGAGCTTCACAAGATAGCTCACCGCCCGAAGGTCAGCTTCGATCCTACGCCACATGGGTCATGGGCAGCGGGCGCGAGTTTCTGGTGAGAACCGGAGGCAAGGCGGACGACGATGAAAAACCGCAGGGCAACGATCGCCCGGCAATAGCCGTCCCTTTGCTCGGCCAGTCGCCTAATTCCAACACCGAAAGCGGCAACACGGTGATCGGGGTCCTTATAGTCTGGGGATTTCCTGGTGAAGATTTCGCCGACGATGCCGTTGATATACTCCGAATCTTCGCGGCTATAGCCGGAGCTGCCATTGTGAACCTTCGGCTTTATACGGGATTGCAGAAATCATTCCTGCGCACACTCCAAAGCCTCGCCAAAGGCCTCGAAGCTCGCGATGAATATACACGCGGCCACTCCGACAGGGTTATGCAGGTCGCCTGCCTTATAGCCAATGAGCTTGGAGTACCACCAGAGAGCGCCGATTCGCTGCGTAATGCGTCGCTGCTTCATGATATCGGTAAAATCGGTGTTCCGGACGCGATCCTGCGCAAGGCTGGTAAGCTAACGGCGGAGGAATGGGAAACGATGCGGCGGCATCCGATCGTAAGCGAGGAGATATGCCGGCCGCTCGGTCTCGCGCCGGAGATACTCTTCCTGATCCTGCATCACCACGAAAGGCTCGACGGCAAGGGCTATCCTGATGGACTTCCGCCCGAGGAACAGCCACTGCTGCAGAGAATACTGGTGGTTTCGGACTCGTTCGACGCGATGCGTTCTCGCAGGCCATATCGTGATCGCATGCCTCAGGAAGAGCTTGTCGGCGAACTGAATCGCAGCGCCGGCCGCACTCTCGATCCGACCGTAGTGGACGCTCTGAGGCGCCTGATGGACCGCGGTGACCTCGATTCAGTCTATGAAGATCACGACCGCCTGATCGAAGGCGCCATCGCCGCAAAAGAAATTCGTAAAGCGGCTTAAGAAGGCTGATTCTTCAAATCTAAACCCTAAATAAATTATGGCAGCCCGCTATCTGATGGGCTGCCATTTTTTGAGGAGAGGTGGAACATGCTTCATTTATGCTAGACGCAGCTCAGCACCATGATGTTCCTTTAATACTAACATTATGTTCGCTTTTTATTGATTATCAGTTACTCTTCCTTTGCCACCCCAAGCAGGTTTACGAACATACCGAGTGCCAGAAATGTCGGCGCCCACAGCCCTACGAACGTTGCATTTGATTTATCTCCGCGCGCAAATAATACCAGTGAGCCAACTATAGAGGCTGCCGCCGCGCCTAAAAATACTGGAGACGGAGTTTTCTCGAAAATTTCGAGAGAAGATTTTGCTGCCTGCTTCGGCGATTCGGTTGCGGACTTAGCAGATTCCTTGACCTGCTGCAGCGTCTCGCCGGCTTTATCTGTCATAGCCTCTGTCTGTTTGTCGATGGTTCTTTCCATTCTCGCCCTCCGCATCCATACACAATACAATTCAGTACACGTTACCCCCCGGATGCCTAATAAAAAACGAGACAAGCTCACCACGACTGAAACACAATAAAAATGGGCATAAGCGAGTATGCTGCCAATTTGCAATGCAATTGCGCTCATGTTGGACCTTGCGTTGCTTCAGGAAACCCTTTTCCCGAAACATCGAACAATGAGGAGCTGCATTATGCAGTTTCGCATAATGATGTGACATACTGGCGGGTCGGATCAAGCACAAAGCCTTCTGCCAGGTTGCCACTACATTACCTGAAACTCAGCAGTATAAGGCCGGTGGGTGGTATGAAAGCAATATCTTATGTTACGCTTACATTTCTTCTAGCAACCCTGCTCATAAGCATTGCCCGTGCCGAGGGAGAAATCGTAGATAAAACAGTCATCTCTCCTCACACCTACGAAATAGGCGAACCGATACCGGACAGGCGAATAGCAGTGATGGACCTTAGAGTGGAGGGTGAATACTCGGAACAGGTCAGAGACTGGCTCCCGGCGCTCATCGAAGACCGGTTGCTGCGGGAAGGCTGGACCCTCGTGGTACGCGGCCAGAGGATGCAGCAAATCCAGGAAGAGCATAACATGCCGGGAATAAAACCAGGAACCAGGCCGCCCGATAACGAACTCCTCGGAGCCACAACATTCCTCGAACTTACAGCCAGAATCCAGGTAAAGGACATACAGGGGCTAATCGGCTATAAGATATTCAGCGCAGGTGATGTAGCGAGGGCGTCAGTAGACCTTACCGGTCAGATAGTGGACCCCGCGACCGGGGTGCTTAAATCATCGATAAGAGTGGGCGGGAGCGCGACCGGCCTCAAGACCGCGCTTGCGATCAGCATAGGAAAAGACTGGAGGATCGGGGCAGGAGGCTATAACCTGCAGGGGGTGCGGGAGACTCTGGTGGGTAAAGCCGCGGACACCGCCGCCACCCAGATGATAGCACGGCTCTGCGCGCTCTACCCGACTCTGCCGGCTCAAAGGCAGCCGCTGTGCCCGCCTCAGGCTCTGCAGCCGTCGTCGACCACCATCACCGCCGATCCAGGTCCCGCCACTATCCTTATCACCCTGCCTGAAGGAAGCGCCGCTAAAATCGGCGACCGCTACGGAGTCTACCGGGCGGATCAGCTCATAGCCGAAGTCGAAATCATCCGAATCGCCGGTAGACGCGCGATAGCCAGGATCATCTCCCAGGCCGGTCCCATACAGCCGACCGACACAGCACGGCAGATGCCTGTGGAGATAAAGGCGCAGTGAACGGATCTATTTAGCCTTCCGCACCTGCTCGATCTGGCACCTGAGCACGGGAGGAGTGGATGTCGTATCCCACATGCCGCATGCAACGGCGAAGTCGCCGGTAGCCAGACCATGACTCTGGCAGAAGACCTTGATATAAGCGCCGCTGCCATCGGAGATGCTGAAGCTGTTCGTTCCGATAAAAGTCACAGAGCCACATACGCGGAATAAATACTTCCCGGCCGCAAGCGCGGCGGCTTTATCGGAGGAAAGCGCCTTGCCACTCACGGCAACGACAGGAGCTGTCATATAAGAAACGCTCGAATTGACAGCAATATTACCCGCCGCATCCTTCGCGACCACCGATACGGCGTGAGAGCCCAGAGCCGCATCAGCATTCATGCTGCCGGCCCATGTGTTTCCGGCTCCCTTTGTAAGCGCGATGCCGTTCGCCGTTACCGAAGTTACACCGGTGTCATCCGTAACATCCACCGTCACCTGAACAGGGTAACCGGCCGCGAACATGGCCTGCGAGCAGCTTACGGAACTGATCACCGGCGGGATGATATCGAGCGCGCCGACATACACGAACTGCACCGCGTCAGCCATCACAACTCCGGAAGTCCCACCGTTTCCGAGCACTACATAACCGGAAGTACCCGCGAGGAAAGGCGTCGCCGAAGCGATCTTGTGCCAGGCGCCTCCGCCTGAGGTTTGGTTGACCGGAACAACCACCGAGCCACCGTAATATACGACCTTATAAGGCGCCGCGGTTGACCGGTTCGAACCCTGCGGATACCACACATAGACATCGTAATAGGCCGGCGCGGGAATGTTCGGACGCCAGGTGGCGGTGGAATCTTCAGTCGCCTGACCGTTTGTGAAGCGGTAATCCGAGCCATATTTATCGGTCGACATGGTGCCGGTTGTCCATGAGCCCGTGAATGTCGCATCGGTATTATCCAGTGTGATTGTACCTGGTGGGGGCGGATTTGATCCGATGAGCGCGTCGTGCAGCGGTTTATAATAGTAGTGGAACCCGCTGTAGAGCGGGCGCTTATATGCGCCGTCGAGGTTGTTGAGGTGCGAGCAGTCCCAGTTGTAGTAGTTACCGCTGCCGTCACTGCCCGCGAAAATTCCGCCGTGCCAGTTCGAGCCCCAAGCATGACCTTGCGCAGTCGCGAGAAGATCGCCGGTGACAAGCTCGCTTCCGCTAGCGAAATAGATCCAATTGGGGTCCGGCGCGGTATTAACAGGGATTCCGCCAGTTATGTTCAGCCAGCGGCTTTTATTGTATGCATTGGGATAATAATCTTCGGAGTGAACCGATCCATCATATAGGATTGCATTCCAGACCTGCCTGCAAAAGCCGTAGCAGTCGCCGATTCCATCGAAAACATAAGGCCGGTTCTGCGGAGCTACACCGGCGCAGCGGTCCATTACCATGTTCTGCAGCACGATACCGCTCTTTCCCGCGCTAACGAGCGTGTTGATTCGGCTCTGGGTGGTTTGAGCGAACGCAGATGATGCGAGTGCGCAGGCGATCAGCGCGGCGATGACATAAAGCATGGTGAACCGGCATACTACTGATTTCTTCATAGGTCCTCTCGTGCAAGCAGCAGCGGTTGTGCGTGGGCACAGGTACAACGCGGAAAGAACAAGCCTTATCAGGCTCATCTAAGCTCAGTGTAGCCCGAACGCCATAACATGTCAACTCGCCAAAGCAAAACCAGTACAATTGCGTGGGAACAAGCTACAGGTGAATTACATTGAAATGGCGAAGGATCCTCTGGCTTATGCAAAAAGGAGAAGAGGAGATTGACAACAGAGCAACTTACCGAAGAGTTTAATGACGCGGGGATTGAGCGTGGCGATTCGATCCTGGTGCATTCGTCGCTTTCATCTCTGGGGTGGGTCGACGGAGGAGCGGATGCGGTGGTCGACGCGCTGATCGAAGCGGTCGGCGATGAAGGAACCGTACTCTTCCCCACCCTTACCGGCAGCCCCGATAATTCACGCGAGCACCCTCCCATCTTCGATGCCCGCTCTACGCGCTGCTGGACCGGAGCCATACCCGAAGCGGCTCGACAGCGACCCGACGCCCCGCGCAGCCTCCACCCGACCCACTCCGCATCAGCTATCGGCAAACTCGCCAGGTGGTTCACCACGGGCCATGAGCTCGTTCACACACCGTGCGGATTCGGTTCTCCTTATGATAAACTTGCGGATATCGGCGGGAAGATCGTGCTGATCGGCGTTACGCAATCCTCCAACACCAGCTTCCATTCAGCCGAAGAGATTGCGGGCGTGCCCTATGTCCTGCGACCCGAGCCGCTCGATGTAACCTTAACCGACGCGGATGGAAATTCGATTGAAATGCGGGAGACCTGCATTCATCTCTGGGGCGCAAAGCGCGATTACAATATCTTCGAGGACCCGATGATCGACCTTGGAATATGCCAGGTAAGCCGTGTGGGAAACGCCGAAGTCAGGATAATAGATGCCATGCTCCAGCGAATGTTCCTCTTGCGCAAGCTCCTCGAAGACCCCTTGGCGACGCTGGATATAACGGAGCGGAGAAAATGGCAGTGATGTGTTTAATCCTGGCGGCTGGCGGGCATTATGTTTCTATCCCTACTGAGTTTCAGGTAATGTAGTGATAACCTGGCAGAAGGCTTCGTGCTCGATCCGACCCGCCAGTACGTCACATCATTATGCGAAAGTCAATAGGATATGGAGTGATGATTGCCCGTGCCCCTCAAAATTGCAATAGTTGTTGCTCTTTGCCTGATCCTCGGCAGCGCGTGCGCCGCGGCTGTATATGTCGACAGCGGCGCTTCAGGTAAGGTTCATAACGGCACGAGCTGGGCCACGGCCTATCAGACCATCACACAGGCGCTCGATTCGCTTCCCGACGGCGGGGATATATGGGTAAAAACCGGAGTCTACCACGAATGCCTGACCATGAAACCCTATACAAACCTCTACGGCGGATTCCTCGGCTTTGAAACTTCCACCGATCAGCGCTACCCCGGCGCATTTCCCACGGTAATCAGCGGCTGGAAGATGGGAAGGGTAATCGATATCCCCGTCAACGGACGGGCGTATATCGATGGGTTTACAATCCGGGATGGAAAATCCGATAAAGGCGCCGGAATCCATTGCAGCACCAACTCCATAACCACCATTATTAACTGCAGGATCGAGAACTGTGAAGCAACCGGTGGCGGTGGTGGCGTATTCTTCGACACCTATACCCAGGGCCAACTGAATAACTGCGTCATAGCTTGTAACAAAGCGCCCCAGGGAGGGGGGCTGGTTGTTGAATATCACTCATACCCGACGATGCATAACGATGTGATCATCAATAACTACGCAACAAGCGTCGGCGGTGGAGTCTACTGCCCATTCCACTCCGGAGCATGGCTCGAAAACTGCACTATCGCCTATAACACCGCCGACACCAGCGGAGGCGGGATCTATGCATACTATGGCGGTCCCGAGACATTTATAAAGTGCATAATCGCATTCAACTCAGCGCCCATGGGCGGGGGAATCTACGGCGGAGGGGGCAGCACCCAGGCCACTCTCTCGGGCTGCGACTGGTTCTCGAATGTGGGTGGAAACATGGGCGGAGCGATAACCAGCCTTCCGGCGGAAGCGGGGAATGTCTTCGTTGATCCTATGTTCCTGATGCCGGGCTGCGATGAATTCCACCTGAGCACAAGCTCGCAATGCGGAGGAATCGGAGCTTATCCAATCGATTCAGCATACGCGGTCGACAGGATCGGGGTCGCAAAGCTCCTTCCTGACTCGAACAGCGTAAAGCTCTCGAACAAGATAGTGAGCTGCGTCGACGGCGATATAACCTACGTGCAGGAAGCTGATCGTTCGACCGCCATTCCCGTTCGCGGTCTCACCGGTTGCTCAACAGGCAAGATCATCACGAGCCTTACCGGCACGCTCTCAACCTCAAGGCAGACGCGCACTCTCACTGCAGCATCATTCACGCTTTCCTCAGCTACCATATACAAGCCCAAGCCGCTCGGGACGCGGCTCCAGTGGCTGAGGAGCCTGACAGGGGTGCGCACGCTCACGTGGGGAAAGGTCGACAGCGTATCACCGACCGGTTTCACCCTCCGCGACGGCGATTATACGCTCGACGTTCGCCTTGCTAACCCCGGGGTGGGTGTAGGAAATTACATATCCGTGGTCGGCAGCTGTGTTTTGGATGGCAGTTTCGTAGGTGAATCGGTTTCCAGCCTAAACCGCTAAGCACTGTTTCTCCCTCTCTCAAACCGAGGATACAAGCTGTGTTCGCCGGCTAATCATCATTAGTTCCGCAGATGTGTATCCCATTGCGAACCCCGTACATATTATGCTAACTCGCGGGCATCCATTTGCCCGCGGTGTCACTGCCAGGTCATCAAAATACCTACAGAGTACCAGATGACATTAAGCTCATCATATGTAATAATACAGTATCTGGCAGAGAGTCATATTTACGTCGATAGAATGGGGGGATGATTAGTATCTACGTCACACATGGCTTGCTGTCTAGAATCATTCGAGAGGGAAGAGAGTATAAGTAATGGAGAAGAGAAAGGTTTACCTCATCGCAGCAATCGCGCTGGCCCTGATTATCGTCCCGATAACTGCATTCGCGACGTTTTCAGGCGTGAAGATCTGCCTTGACCCGGGCCATGGGGGATCTGACCCGGGAGCTGTCGCGCTGGGTGATCGAGAGTCTGATTTCAATCTCGATATCTGCCTTCGCGCGCGCAGCTTATTCCAACTCGATGGCGCAACGATCGTCATGACCCGCACGAGCGATGTAGACGTATCTCTGCAGGGTCGCTGCGATATCGCCAACAACAATGGCTGCAATCGGTTCGAATGCTCGCATTGCAACGCGGGCGGCGGCACCGGCACCGAGACTTTCTGCTATCCCAACAGCGGCTCGACAACGTATGATCTTAGGGACAAGATCCAGGCCGAGCTGGTTGCGCACATGGCAACTGTAAACCGGGGAGTAAAGACTGCGGATTTCTATGTGCTGCGCAATACAGTTATGCCGGCGATACTAGCCGAGGTCGCTTTTATCGACACTCAACCTGATAACGACAAGCTGAGCAGCCCGACATACCGCCAGGAAGCGGCTCGGGCTTATCTGCATGGCACCCAGTCTCATTATGGCATGACACCGCACGATCCTGTTGCCGACATCATCGTCGACAATACATCGGCGTCATTCTCCTGCTCGGGGAACTGGTCGACCGGCACAAGCTCGACAGATAAGTATGGCGTTGATTATCGCTACCGCAGCACCGCCGCGGTGAGCGATCCGGCAACATGGGCGCCAAGTCTTGCAGCTCGCAATTACGCGGTGTATGCATGGTGGCCGGCGGGTGCGAACAGGTCGAGCAGCGCACCATATATCATTAACTACAATGGTGGCTCCACCACCATAAGAGTGAACCAGCAGACCAGCGGTGGCGCATGGAACTACCTTGGAACATGGGCGTTCACCACTGGCAACAACGTTCAGCTCTCCTGCTGGACAACTACCGGATATGTCGTTATGGCGGACGCGATTAAGTTCGTACCGCAGTAGACATGCATCGCGGCAGGAGCGGATTTATCCGCTCCTGCTTTTCATACGGAGGAAAATTATGCAGCGCAGTCTTATGCTATTCCTCGGATTCATGCTTCTTCTGTGCGTTCCAGCGGCAGCGGAGCAGCCTTCAATGCCAACTTCCGCAACCACCCCACCCGCCATAAATGAAGGCGGTCGAGTAGATAATCCACCTGCCGAACTCGACCTTACTTATAAATTTCAAGACGGTCAGATAAATCGGTATCAAGTCCAGATAATGAGCGGCGGCTCTTATCTCCTTCTTAACCAGAAGCAAGAGCAGAAATTCGAGACCGTAACGGAGATGTATTTCGTGCAGAGCATAAAATTTGCCGGAGATGGACTGTATAAGGTCGGCTGCGCGCTGCTCTCGGGAGTTGTGAGGATTCCCGGCTTCGGCCAGAGCACTATCACCCTTCCGGAGATGACTTACACAATGGATGAGCGTGGCTCGGTGAAGAAGGTGAGCGGCCTTGAAAAACTCTCGCTTCTGCCGGGTAAACCCGAGCAAAAATCGCTAGCGCTTACTCTCGGCCAGTTGAGCTTCCAGGGGTTCCCAAAGAAGGCTCTTAAAATCGGTGATGAATGGACTCGAGATTATAACGTTGCAATAAATGAGGACGCTAAATTTGCTGTAAAAACCACATCGAAACTCATTGGTTATGAGAAATGCGACAGCTACGATTGCGCGAAAATTGAAACCAGCTATGAATACCCAATAGCTTTCGAATTGGCTGATAAGGTGCAGGGCAAGCTTAAGCTGGAAGGCAAGGAATCCGGCGCAATTATCACACGCTTCGCATTCCTGGAAGGTAAAATGATCCGCTCGGAAGGGGACATAAAAACCGATGCGAAAGTCACCAAAGCCGACGGCTCCGGCAGCGCTTATGTCAAGCTGCAACTCAATGTAGTAAGTCGGCTGCTTCCGCCACAACCCGCGGCGAAGAAGGAGGGCTATTAAAATGCGACTTCATGCTATTCTGATATCCGCTCTTATAATACTCTCACCGATTTCCTCCTTTGCTGATATTTCTCTTGGGGAGCCTGTTCAACTTCAGACTCCGGAAGGGAAGTTCACGATGCCATCGTTCTCACCCGACAGCCGATTCATCGCATTCTCACGAACCGATTTCAATGGGCTCTATACGTCGGACTGGCAGGGCAATTTTGCGACGGTGGCTGAAGCGCCTATGGCAGGCTGGCGATATTCCTGGGCGCCGGACGGGCATAACCTGGCTTATCGCGCCAGATACGGAGATACGCCTGCACTCGCGGGAATGGTTGCGTCACCGGACGGCAAGACACAGACCCAGGTAACCGACTGGCAAAACGACCTCTTTCCACCACAGTGGGGCAAGGATGGTATAACGTTCAAAGCCGGAGACGATCTTATGACGGTCGATGATTCGGGACAGGTAAAGTGTGTGAAGTCGCTATCCGATGGGCGCGGGATCGTATCTCGGGTGGCGGCGGCTTCAGCCGCGCTCTTTGCCAATTACCTGATAGGAGCGAGCACGGCGGCATTTGCGGCCCTGATCCCGGCATCATCCGGCAAGAGCAGCGGTAAGGATATTATCACTAACGCAAATAACGAGGTCTGGACGATCGACGAGAACGGAGACATGAAGAAACTGCTCGATGTAAAGGACGAATCGGGCTTTTTCAGTCCTCAGACATCACCAGCGGGAGACGCGGTCGCGGCGCAGGGTTTAAGTGGGAAGCTCTATGTGGCTAATATGACCGGCGGGCAATATGTGGACCTTGGCAAAGGCCAGAACCCTGCATGGTCACCGGATGGGAGATATCTGATCTATGAAGTGGCAAGTGACAATGGGCACGATATCACTTCATCCGACCTTTGGATCACGTCGCGCGATGGCTTATGGAAAAAGCAGTTGACTTCAGGCTCCGGCTTAAAACGCTATCCATCGTGGTCCCCCGACGGTCGCACGCTTGCTTACGAGATAAATGGCAAGATTTACTATGCGCCCATTGAGCAGCGCTAGATAATTTCAGAAAGCCGGAGCTTGCCAGGCTCCGGCTATACCCTATCTCAAGAAATAATCCACAATCAACTTTCCGCCACCGATTCCCGCTAATAAAATCACTACCATCTCGAATGCTTTCTGCGGAATCCTCGGGAGGAGCCACTTGCCTATGAAAACTCCCACCACAATCGCGGGGATCACGTATATATTGAGCGTAAGCGACGCTAGTGTCACCAGCGGCTTTTGCGGGTAGAAGTGGCTGAGCACCACGTATATGGGGAATTTGCTCAGATTAATGATAAAAAAATACCAGGCGATGGTGCCCATGAACTGTTCTTTGGTCATTTTATGAGCAGCCATATACATCTGCATTATCGGGCCTGCCGCGTTCGAGACGGTAGTAGAGAACCCCGCCGCGACTCCCGTTCCCGCGACCCCCACGGGCGAAGTCGGCATAAATCGTGAACCGAGCTTGCTTCGCAGCAGGTACACAAGCATCATTACGAGCACGAGGATACCGATAATGACATCGGTTACATCCTTACTGCCTTTCGAACCCCCGGTAATCTTCAGCGCCACGGCCCCGATAAATACTCCGGCATAGACCCATGGCAGCAGCCACACCAGTTTATCCCACTGCGCATGCCGCTTATACCACACCACCGCAAAGCAATCACCCATTATGAGCATCGGCAGCATAATCCCCGCCGACAGCCTCCCGCCGAACGCGCAGGCGAGCAGCGGCACCACAAGTATTCCAATACCCGGAACACCCGTCTTCGATATACCAACAAGCAGTGCGGCTAACGCGCCTAAAACCCATTGCCAGGTCGCTATATGCATCTGAACAGACTCCCCTCAAAAACTCCAGAGCAATTATAGCTGACTTTCGCTGCTTGGAACAGGTTGATTTCCGAGTTTGGCGCACAAGTTACCAGAAACTGAAAACTGACAGCTTTTTAGCTGTCAGTTTCCTTCCCAATTCTCAATTTTCTCAGCCAAGATGCGCTCTGAGAGCTATTCCTTCTTGATGAGTTCTTTATCGCAGCAGGTTATTGCGCAGGGTTCGCACTTGCAGGTTTCCTGCTCTACTCCGTTCTCGCAGCACTCCTTTACGACTTCAAGCTCGAGCCCGCATTCTTCGCAGATGTATACCTCGCCCAGCTTCATTTCATGGCATTTACTCATCATCGGTCCTCCTGACTTTCTGAACACTTATGGCGTTGTTACCCGTGCGTCCGATTGGCTGAAACGGATACGTGAACGAGTCCGATTCCATAAAAGCCATTGGCGCGAGAGGATTTTAACGGCAGGAGGATCGGTCTGCTGCTTTTCGGGTCGATCAGCGCGATTTGGAGGATATAATCACCCGTGGGGATAGCGCTCGGGGTGAAAGTCTTATCGATTGAATAAGTATTGCCTTTAATCCATTTACTCGTCGGGATAGCGCCGAGGTCGTATCTGCTGATGATCGAGCCGAAGCTGGAATCGGCCAGGGCTATTATAAGATGATAATCGCGCAGCGCCCTGCCCACACCTCGATTGACCCACTTCATACCGAGCCGGCATTTTTCACCTTTTCGGACCACATCAGGCGCAGTTATCTCAACCGGGACCAGCCGATAGCCCATATTGAGAAGGCCCTGGCGGATCAGCTCGGGCTGCTCCCGGCAGAAGTTAAGGCCGTCAGAGCCCTGCCAGCCGAGGAGGTTGATGTAGTTTGGATGAATGCTCAGCGCGTCGCTGATCACCCATCGGACCCATTTCTCGCCGCCTTTCTTCGCCTGCGAGTAACCTCCGGCGAATTCGGCTACAATCGGAGCTTTCCCGAGCTTGAAGGCGTTTTCACAGAGGAGACGCTCGTTGGAATGGATCGCGCCGCCTGCTCCGTCTCTACGCAGGGTGATATTAGGCTTGGTTATGGCGTAGTCGAAGGCGGAGTAGCGGAGGAAGTCGGCATAAGTGGCGGTATAGGAGGGGTCGAAGTGATCGGCAGGGCCGTTGCGATAAGATGGAGGGCTGTCGGGATCGTAGGAAAAGCTGATCGCGAGGGTGTAGCTTTTGAGCTCGGTGGACCAGATATCGATAATGGATTTCAGGGCGCAGATGCGGTCGGAAGTGGTCAGATAGTTGTAACCACTGTGCCACTCGCCCCAGAGCCCGAAGCCACGAAGATCAATAAGCGTGACCGGGCGCGTTTTGAAGTGCGCCGAGACCGCGCGGAGGAATGCCCTCAGGCGAGATTGATAATAAAGATTGCGGGCATCGACTACCGTGTAGCTGAGCCGTTCGAAGCGCCTGGCCTGCTTTTTATTCGATGGGATAGCGGATAACACATAGTCCGGTATCCCTTTAGCCGACGGAGGATCGAATGCGCTCCAGAAGAGAAGCGATTCGGTGCTCATTCGCAGTTGGATCTTTTTGCCATGCGATTTCCAGTAGTCATAGGCGCGGTCGACTTTGGAAAAATCATAAACCCCTTCGCTCTTCTCGATATCATACCAGGTGAACATCACGGCAACTTCATCCACCTCGGGAAAGGTCTCATCGGGCAGCGTAACCATAGTTGATGACCCACCCGGCTGCTGGTCGATGGGGTAATTTTCATAAAGAATCCAGCCCATGTCGGGATTATGCAGGATGACATCAGGATCTTCCGCAGGCGTAAAGGCGCGGGCGAAGGCGGGGGTTGAAGCTAATATATATAAGCTCAGTATGATAAATATTGTGATGCTCAATTTATGGTGTTTCGAGAACAAGTTCCCGAAACAGGCAAACACCTGAGCATGCGTAATAGTAGATGCCATATCCTAGACTCGCCCCACACTCGCCACCGCCTGACAAGCAATCCCTTCCCCTCGCCCCATGAACCCAAGACCTTCGGTGGTGGTGCCTTTGATGCTGACCTGCCCCGGCTTGATACCGAGGCATTCGGCTATGCGGCGGGCCATCTCCGGCACGTGCGGAGCGATTTTCGGCCGCTCGCAGATGATTGTTGCGTCGATATTCACTATTTGCCAGCCCTCTCGGATT
>Ga0123519_10002761_pt1:15000-29403 | contig 29403 bp, 28 predicted proteins | sample YelNatPaOPRAMG02_FD_87396 | JGI IMG/M metagenome (GOLD analysis project Ga0123519, IMG submission 87396) | Hot spring microbial communities from Yellowstone National Park - Yellowstone National Park OP-RAMG-02 (version 2) | ecosystem: Environmental > Aquatic > Thermal springs > Hot... | reverse complement strand
TTCCTTCTCACCATCAAGCATTAAAAAGTATATCCCATCCTTTATACGAGATAAATCAATATGGAAATTATATTCATCTTTTTTCATAAAACCTTGAAAAACATTCATCACTTTCTCACCAAGAATATTATAAAGTTTCAAACTCACCTTCTGCCCTTCTGGAATAGAAAAATGAATATCAAGCATAGAAATCACAATATTCATATTAACATCCAATTTGAAATGTCTCTCTTTATCCTCACCAATTCCTGATGGATAACCATAAATATGTTCAATACGATAATGGTCCCAATTAGTATCTACCACACATCTTGACATATGAAAAATCCCATTTTTATCTATACGAATTGTGCTTGTGTATGGATGAATAAAAGGTGGTTCTGGTGAAGGTAAAAGTTCCTTATACCACCCATCTTTCTCCTTATATGCAATATAACATCTCTCATCCACTGCATAATTCTTGTAAAAGATATAAGGCTTTCCTGTTGAATCAAATTCCAATGCATCATTCTGTGAACAACCACTATAAATATCAATCATCTCATTATGCCATTCCTTACCATCATACCAGGCATATCTAAGATTTTCGTATGCATAAGGCTCCTGATATATAAGGGAAGGAAAACCATTCTTTGGATTTATCCTTATGGAAGTGATCATCCAACTCGTAGATAAGTATGTATCAACCTCTGCACATTCCCATATATCACCATTTTTTCTCGCACATTTAACATTATGGTCTGTTACCTTAGCATGACCTTCATAACTTATATATGGTAAACCATTTGCATCAATATCCATTGAACAATCATAATCTGTTGATATAGTATCAACAATTTCACTATTACTCCAGAAATACCCATTATATATTCTATAACAACCAGTCAAATCACTGGTGGAAGAGTCATATGTTAAATGCACAAATCCATAATTGTCAGATGCAAATGCATAAAAATAAGGGTCACAACATGAAAAAGGAGCCTGATAAGACTTAATGGTATCATATTTCCATCCCGAACTATCTTTATGTGCAACTATTACATAGCATGTGCTTTCTGCCTTATCATATTTCTTGAAAAGTGTCCATATACGATTATATTTATCAATTGTGAGATCCATATAAGCACTACCATCAACTTTTAATGCAACCGTCTCTTCCTCCCATATTCCATTTGTTTTTGAAAGCAAAATAAGATGGTCATCAAAACCATCATACCTATAACAAAGAATATGTGGATTACCTGATGTATCAAATGCAAGTGGAGAGGATGTCTCACCAGGTCCTGGAAGAACTGGTGTTGCATATTCAACATTCCATAATGAAAACAAAATTATAAAAGGCATAAAAACCTCCTTAAAAAGGGGGAGATTATCTCCCCCTTTATCTTAAAATAACCAATCTCTTTATCCTCTTCTCCCTCTCACCTTCAAGTATTAAGAAGTATATCCCTGACGAAATCTTTGAAGCCTCTAATGAATATGTATATATCCCAGGCTCATATATCCCATCTGCAATCATTCTCACTTCCCTTCCAAGATGTTCCATTTGGATGGATAAAATTTAAAGATTTAACTGGTAATTCTGGTGCACCTGTATCTGCTGTTGATAACATATCTATCCCTCTTATCCTATCATAACCATTCTCAATTGTAAAATTAAATTGAGAAAGGTTGAAGGATAGATTATAAGGTCCTACATTTAAAACTGCATATAACATAAATAACAACATATTTCCTCCTTTTTAGAAGTTTGAAACTTTCAACAAAAATCCTATTTTGAGCTCCCTCCTACACCAGTAGGAAAGGAGCATAGAAAATAAATTTAAACCTCCTTATATATATATATATACGGCTTAAAACCATAAAATTTATTATTGCTATATTTATAACATAACATTTTTTAATTTTTGTCAAGAGGGAAAATAAAAATTTTTTTGAGTTGAGGAAACAATGTTTGGCATGACACCTTTGGTGTAATAGTAGACGAACGAAGTGCGTGTAGCAATCCTATATTGACCACAACAGAAAAGTTGTCATTACGAGCACCTGAAAGGTGCGTGGCAATCTCATTTTGGCTACAACAGAAAAGCCGTCATTGCGAGGCAACGAAGTTGCGTGGCAATCTCATTATTGACTACAACCCAAAAAGTCATCACGAGCCTGCAGAATGCAGGCGTGGTGATCGCATATTGGCTACCTTGGTACGGTGTTAATGTTTTTTTCAATAACCAATATTATGGGGAGAATATGCGATTCCTCACTATGTTCGGAATGACACCTTCGGAGTAAAGAGGGCAAACACATAGGTTTGCCACTACATTGTTTTTGGTTTAAAATTTATGACTGACCCCACACCTAAAAAATTTCTTGAATTTTTTTTTATATGATTTAATATATCATTGTGAAAGATATTAAACTTTTTCCTATTGCATACTATGGCTTTTCATTCATTGTGATTGACAGGGTTTATTTTACAAAAAATATTTGTGCAAGTTTAAGGGGTATAATCTTCTCCAATCTGAAAGGATTATTCTGTGAAAAGAAAGGAAAGGATTGTGGCGAATGTGATTATTCTTCAAAATGCCCTGTTTCTGGTTTTTTTGAGATAACAAGGGATACAAAAAGATACAGGGATTATCCAAGACCTGTTGTTTTGAGGGTTGATGAACCTTTAAATGTTTACGAAGCATCTTCTGATTTTGAATTTTCGCTTGGATTACTCTCAAAAAAATCAATTGACGATTTCCCTTATATCTTCTCTGCAATAAAACATATTGAAAACACAGGGATTGGTTCTGAAGAGGAAAAGAAAAGGGGAAAAGTTAAACTTATAAGCGCATATTTTTTAAATCCATTAAATAATGAGAAAAAAATTTTATATTTTTACAAAGAAAACATTTTTAATGAAAGAAAATTATATATAAAGAAAAAAGAGATAATTGAAAGGGCAAAGGAGATTTCAAAAGGAAAGAGGATAAAAATAGAATTTCTCACACCACTTGCAATAACATATGAAAAGAAGATAATGAAAGATTTTTCATTCCCACTTTTTATAGAAAGATTGTATGAGAGAATAAATAAAATATCTGAATTGTCTCTGAAAAAACCGCTTGATATCAATGTTCCCCCATTGGATAGCATAAAGATTTTATATAAAAATTTCACATATTATAATTCATTTAGATATTCAACAAGGAAAGGAAGTTATATACCTTTGAATGGAATTATCGGTGAGGCGGTGATTTCAGGGAGGATTGATAAAATAGCGGTTCCATTAGTGATTGGTGAACTCATCCATGTTGGTAAACATACAACATCAGGATTTGGAAGATATAAATTGAGTGTGCTATGAGATTGAAATTTCTTGGTGGAGCAAGGGAAGTTACAGGCTCATCTTTCTTGCTTGATTTTGGTTATAAAATTCTCGTTGATTGTGGTATGAGACAGAAAGAGGAAGAAAAGATTTTTTTGAAGGAGGAGGTTGATGCTGTTTTACTCACACATGCCCATCTTGACCATTCAGGTCTATTACCTCTCCTTATAAAAAATAATCTTCTGAAAGGGAATGTTTATTCAACACCTGCTACAAAAGAGGTTGCTTCACTCCTTTTATTTGATGCAGCAAAGATACAGAGAGAAGATGAAGAGAAAGGTAAAAAGGCATTATTTGATGAGAATGATATTGTAAATCTCTTGAAGGTCTGGGAGACATACGATTTAAATAAACAATTCTCATTAGGGAATGCAAGGGTAAAATTTCTTGATGCAGGTCATATAATTGGTTCATCCCAGATACTTATTGAGATAGAGGGGATAAAGATATTATTCACAGGTGATATTGGATGTGGAAGGTCATTACTTTTGAATAAACCTGATGTACCAAAAGAACATATTGATTATCTCATTATTGAATCAACATATGGTGATAGGGAACATCCAGATAAACCACCAGAAGAAATATTATATGAGGAGATAACAAGCCTTGGTGATTATTCAAGGATACTTATTCCTGCATTTGCTGTTGGAAGGGCACAGGAGATAATTTATGGATTAAAATTGAAGGGACTGGATATACCTGTTTTTCTTGATTCCCCTCTTGCGGAGAAGGTTGCCGAAACTTACGATTATTTTCTTCCATATCTTAAACCTGAGATAAAAAATAAATGGAAAAAGATGGGTGAGATGTTCTCTATCCCCCATTTAGAATATGTGAGAAGCAATAAAAGGTCAAAGGAATTGGCAGAGGATAGGAAAAAGAAGATAGTGATTGCTGCAAGTGGTATGCTTGAAGGTGGAAGGGTGATGAATCATCTTCCACATATTCTTAAAGATGAAAATGCGGTTTTGCTTTTCATAGGTTATCAGGCTGAAGGGACACTTGGAAGAAAAATACTTGAAGGGGAAAGAAGTGTGTGGATAGAAGATAAAGAAATAGAGGTAAAATGCAGTATAAAGAAAATTGAGGGATTTTCTGCCCATAGTGATAGAAGAGGGCTTATAAATTTTATAAATAACCTTCCTTTCTACCCATCATACATATTCATTGTTCATGGAGAATATGAAACGCAGAAAAGATTTGCAGATGAATTGAGAATACAGAAATTTTATCCATATATACCATCAAAGGAAGAAGAGATAGACCTTAAAGGAGGTGCAAGGGAGAAGATAATAATTGATTTTGAGAAAAAATTCCAGAAATATGGAATGTATGAGATAATGCTCTTTACAGGAGGGATTTTAAAAGATGATAATTTAATAAGGGTAATAAGCAAGGAAGATTTGTTTGAGATAATAAATGAGGAAGAGAAGAGATTGAAACATAAGGAAAAGGTTGAGATCCCTGTTGATATTGAAAAGGAAGAAATAGAGAGTATAACAGAGGAGGAATTTTATAGGGAACTTAAAAATATGAGGGAAGAGAAGATATTAAGTAAAAGTAAATTGCAAGAATTTATAGAGAATGCCTCTCCGGGTATTGACAATCTTTTTTCCTGGATTAGAATAACAAAGAATAAAATTAGATTTTATCCTGATAAAGAGAAGAATGATATGGTTGCGGAAATTTTATTAAGAGGTATAAATTCATTAAGAGAGATTGCTGTAAGTATAGCAGAAAAAGTTCTTGAAGAAACATAAAAAAGGAGGATATTATGGATAAGTTTTTGGTGATTGAAGTTTATGCAAAGACAATCTCTCCTCTTTATACAGGGGAGATAAAGAAGGAAGCGATAAGGGAAGCAAGGGATGTGAATCTTCCTGTTAGGAGAACAGAGGATGGAAAGGTTGCAATCCCAATTTACGGAGTGATAAGGGCATATCTTGAAAAGATACTTACAGAGAAAGGTGAGAATGTATGTGATACTGGTGCAAAGGGTGCGAAGGGATGTGGGAGATGTGTTCTATGTGATCTATTTGGTTATCTTGGGAGAAGAGGAAGGGCATTCATTGATGACCTTGTATCAAAGGAGAATGCGATGAAGATTGTCTCATCTGTTACACATAACAGGATTGATAGGAATAGCGGGACAGTATCAGATGCATTGAAGATGGAGGAGATAAAAGAGGGTTCTGAGTTTTATGGGAAGATAAGGATTATTGAACCAAAGGAAAGGGATATTGAATTATTTGCGACAGCATTTGAAGCGATGAAAGAATTTGGTATAGGTGGATGGGTGACGAGAGGGAGAGGAAGGGTTGATATTCAGTTTAAGGTATATGAGAGGAGATGGACAGAGTTTATAAATAGGGCAAAAGAGACATTAAAGCAGATAGGTATAAAATGAGATACTTATTGATAGAAGGTATAATAAGGAATAAAGAGATTTTTTCAATTTATGAACCCTATCCAGTTGGAAGGCATATAAGGGGTGCATTTGGTTGGATTGCAAAAGATATGGGGCTTGGTATAAAAGAACTTTTTCCTGATTTGAACAATGATATACTGATATTCAGGGATGGAATACCAATATGCAGGAAAGAGAGATGGAGACCATTTTCAGGGAAGAAGACGCTTTATCTCCCATTCATAGATGGAGGAAGAATAAAATACAGATGTTCTTCCTGCGGTGATTTCTTCTCGCAAGGTTTTCACAGGACAGAGATTTCAAGGATACAACTGGATAGGAAAAAGGGTTCTGTGAACAGTTTTAGGAGAATAGAGGCATTCCATAGAGAGGCGATATTCAGATTATCAATCATATTGGACATTGAAAGAGGAGAGAGGTTTGTTGAGGATTTATTTTCAATGATGAGTTTTGTGAAGGAATTCGGGATAAATATTGGGAAGAGGCATCAGAAGGGTATGGGGCATTTTATCCTTGAAGAGTTTGATGCGAAGATAATGGAGGATATTGAGATAGGAGAGAAGGATGAATTCACCATAAATTTTATCTCTGATGCATACATAAGAAATGGTGATGGTTTCTTGGATTTAAAGATTAAAACAGATAAGATTATTGGAATGATGGAGAGATTGGGGAATAGATTTAAGATTGATTTTAGAGGTGAGATTGAAGAGATAAGTAAAACACTTATTGAGCCGAGAAATATAACAATGATACAAGTGATAGAGGATGAGAATAGGTTTATAAGAATACCTTTAAATGTTCTTTCAAGAGGTATTTCTATTAGATTTAAGAGGAGGGGGAATAGTAGGAATATACTAAAACTTTTAAAGGCAATAGAGTTATTTTATGGACTTGGTGATTATATTGGTCTTGGTTTAGGTGAGATATATGTGAATTGAAAAATGTTCTTTGAAAATTGAAGAGCGAGGAAACCGAATGTTTCCAATGAACCTATAGAAGGTGCAAAACTGGTTCAGAAAACCTTATGTAAACGCTTCTATTTAATGTTTCCATTCCACCTATAAAAGGTGCAAAACTATCAGTTCTATCCTTACCCTATCCCTTCCTTTCAGTTTTTATTCCACCTATAATAGGTGCAAAACTATCAGTTCTATCCTTACTCTATCCCTTTCTTTCAGTTTTCATTCACCTATAATAGGTGCAAAACTTTACACCTCATCCTTATATCTATCTTCCCATCAAGAGTTTTCATTCCACCTATAGAAGGTGCAAAACTTTTTATTAAACTTCATAAAGTATATCCCTGCATTGTTTCCATTCCACCTATAGAAGGTGCAAAACTATAAGACCTAATGCTATAAATACACTCACACCAGTTTCCATTTCACCTATAGTAGGTGCAAAACTGTGTTCCCTTCTGAAAATGCACAATGGATATACTGGTTATTTCACCTATAATAGGTGCAAAACCATCATTATTTCTAACAATTTTTTAAGTTTGCTTTTTGTTTTTATTTCACATAGAATAGGTGCAAAACCTTCAGTCGCTATCCATCTACGAGCCTATTCTACTAATCGTTTTTATTCCACCTATAGTAGGTGCAAACTATGATTATTGGCGTGTTATCGGGTTGTAAAACTCTTAAGAGAGCATTAGGGATTATATTTATTTTGTTTTTCAAGAAACCGAAGGTTGTAGCAATCCTATATTGACCACAACAGAAAAGTCGTCATTGCGAGGCAACGAAGTTGCCGTGGCAATCCCATTATTCGCTATTCGCAAATGTTTAAATGAGACCCCTCGTTGCTTCCTAAAAATTTAAATTCATTTTTTCTTGACAAAATTTTTTTATTTATAAAAATCATCGTATGAAATATGCTAAATTTGTTTTCATAATCCTTGTTTTTTTTGCATGTTCAAAAAAGGATAGGGAGATACCGAAGAAGATTGTTAAATTGCCAGAAAGATTACTTGTTATTGAGGATTTGAGGAATATAAGATTTGCAATAGAGAGGTATAAGATTGAGAATGGCTGTCTTCCTTCATCAATAGAAGAATTGAAACTGAAATTAAATTATCCAGATGAATATATCTATGACAAAAATACAGGGATAGTGAAAAGTAAAAATTATGAAAACCTTTAAAAAGGAGGATTGATGAAAAAAATTTTTCTTATTTTATTTCTTCTTGGTTGTGAGATGAAATTTGACCAGTTTAAATACGCCTCAAAACAGAAAAACATACTCGTTATTGATTCAGATATGGGGGTTATAAAGATTGCCCTTTTCTATAACGATGCACCAAAGAATGTGTCAAATATCATAAAACTTGCTAATGAAGGATTCTATAATGGAACAACATTCCATAGGGTCGTCCCTAATTTTGTTATTCAGGGAGGAGACCCAAATTCAAAAGATGAAGACCCTGAAAATGATGGTTATGGCGGTCCCGGATATTATATAGAAGATGAAATTTCTAAAAAATTAAAATTCCTTGAAGGAACTGTTGGTATGGCAAATGCAGGACCAAATACAAACGGGAGTCAATTTTTTATATGCATAAATCCACAACCTCGCCTTGATGGGAAATATACAATAATTGGTCAGGTGATTGAAGGGATGGATGTTGTTAGAAAGATAGAGAAGATGGAAAGGGACGAAAATGATAGACCTTATATAAGTGTAAGGATGAACAAGGTATTTATAGAGGTGAAAAAATGAAGAAGATACAGGTTTTAAAGAATGTCTTTGCTGCAAATGACCAGATCGCAGATTTTATAAGGAATAAATTAAAAGAGAAAGATATTAAACTGATAAATATTATGGGTTCACCAGGCTCAGGGAAAACAACATTTATAGAGAAGACAATAGAGATTACAAATGAAAAAAAATTTGCAGTAATAGAAGGTGATATTGAGACATCAATTGATGCAGAAAGATTGTCAAGATGGAATATACCAATTTATCAGATAAATACAGGACCTTTCGGTGGTGATTGCCATCTTGAAGCATCCTGGATAAAATCTGCAATAGAAGAGATGAATCTTGAAGATGTGAATATCGTTTTAATAGAGAACATAGGGAATCTTGTTTGCCCCGCCGAATTTGATACAGGTGCACATAGGAATGTTGTTGTATTGAGTGTAACAGAAGGAGAAGATAAACCTTTGAAATACCCACTTATGTTCAGAAGGTCTCATTATCTCATTATCTCCAAAATAGACCTTTTGAAATATGTTGATTTGAATATTGATAATCTCATTGAGAATGCGAGAAAGATAAATCCAGATATAAAGGTATTAAAAGTGTCTGCAAAAACAGGTGAAGGAATAGAAGAATGGAAAAGGGAAATTCTAAATTTATAGATTCTGGTTTCTTTGTAAATAATAACTGGATAAAGAAGAATGATAAGATAGATGTTTTTAACCCTTATAATAATGAAAAAATAGGTTCTGTTGCCAATTGCAGTATAGAAGATGTTGATAATGTGATAAGGGCTTCCTTAAATGCATTCAAAACATTCAAAAATTCACCATCTTATGTGAGGGCAAATATTTTAAGAAACATAGCGAATAAATTAAGGGAAAAAAAAGAAGATATTGCAAAAACAATAACACTTGAATCTGGGAAGGCGATAAGATTTTCAAGGATTGAGGTTGATAGGGCAATAGAAACATTTAATTTTGCAGCAGATGAGGCTGAAACACTCTGTGGTGAAACAATCCCGATGGATGCTGCAAAGGGTGGCGAAGGAAGGATTGGTTTTTATCTGAGGGTCCCTCTTGGTGTTGCTGCTGGTATCACACCTTTTAATTTCCCCTTAAATCTTCCTGCACATAAAATAGCACCAGCAATAGCAGCAGGTGATACAATAGTATGGAAGCCATCCTCTTTAACACCACTCACTGCTGTCCTTTTTGGTGAGATTATTGAGGAGATAAATGTTCCGAAAGGCTTGATAAATATTGTTTTTGGTGAAGGTGAAAAGATAGGAGAATATCTCGCCTCACATCCTGATATAAAGATTTTGAGTTTCACAGGTAGTGTCCCTGTTGGTGAAAAACTTCATTCACTTGCAGGAATGAAAAGGGTTCTACTTGAACTTGGTTCAAACTCAGCAATGATAATAGATGAGAGTGCAAAGAATATGGATGAGATAGTTTCAAAATCTGTTGTTGGTTCTTTTGCAAATGCAGGACAGATATGTATTTCAATACAGAGGATATATGTTCATAAATCACTTTTCAATGAATTTTGCGAAAGATTTGTTGAATCTTCAAAAAATGTGAAGGTTGGTAATCCTTTTGATGAAGATGTTCTGTATGGTCCTATGATAACTGAAAGTAAGGCTAAAGAAGTAGAAGAGATTGTTTATAAGTGTATAAGTGATGGTGCAAAACCACTTCTTTTAGGAAAAAGGGAAGGTTCTATAATCTATCCAACAATTCTCACCGATGTTACCCCTGAAATGGAGGTTGTTTCAAAGGAGATATTCGCTCCAGTTGTTTCTGTTATGCCATTTAATACATTTGAAGAGGCAATAGAACTTGTGAATAGTTCTGATTATGGCTTGAATGTTGGCATATATACTGAAAATATTCACAATATCCTTTACGCAATTAAAGAATGTGAGATAGGTAGTATAATTGTTAATGATTATCCAACTTTTAGAATAGATAATATGCCTTATGGTGGTGTGAAAAAAAGCGGGATTGGAAGGGAAGGACCTCATTTCGCTATTGATGAATACACAGAGATAAAATTTGTCTCATTTAAATGATTCTTATTTTTTCTTTATTCCTTGATATACCTGATGCAAAATCTATTGTGAATTTGTCTGAAAAGATTGATTCCCGCATTTCCTTCACATCAATAAATTATTATAACATACCAGAACTTACTGGGTTTAGAATAAAGGGAGATAATATTTTCCTTTATGATTTATCTTTTTTTGGTATTTACAATTATAACGAGGTTAAGATTGGTTTTGGAAAATCATTCTATCTACCATACATTCAGATAGATTTTTTGCCATATTTTCTTTTTTTCAGAGCAGGTGATATAAAGAATTTTGGTTTTACTGAAAAAATTGATATAACATTAAGATATCTTGATTTTGAATGTGGATTTATAACAAAGGATATTTTTTTTCTATTCAAAGATGAAATTCCATCTTATGAAGAATTCTTTCTCTCGTATAAAAAAAATAATCTCTTTCATAATTTAAAGATTTCATACTCTATTTTAGAAAATCTGAATATACATTATGGTATTGAGATAAACTCAAATCCTTTGTTTGTGCGGTTGGGTGTTTCAACAAGCCCTGTTTTACCATCATTTGGTATTGGCTTCAATAAAGGAAAGATGATGTTTGAATTTGGATTTTTATCACATCCAATACTTGGTTTCACTGAAAACTTCACAATTTCTATTTTAAAATAATGGAGGAGATATGGAAAAATGTCTTGAAAGTAAAAGAATCTACACAGGGAAGATATTAAACCTTAATGTTGACAGAGTTATTCTTGAAAATGGAGAAAAATCTTTCAGAGAATATGTGATGCATAGAGGTGCGGTTGCCGCAATTCCTATTATTGATAATAGAATAATTTTTGTGAAACAATACAGATATGCTGTCCGTGATTACATCGTTGAAATACCAGCGGGAACTATTGAGATTGGTGAAGAACCTGAAAAGACACTGAAAAGGGAACTTATAGAAGAGATTGGTTACAATGCTGGGAAGTTGACGCATCTCTATTCCTACTATTCAACACCTGGATTTACAAATGAAATACTCCACCTTTACATAGCGGAAGAACTGAGAGAGGAAAAAGGTGGAAAAGACCCTGATGAGGAACTTGAAGTTATATCCTTCTCATTTGATGAATCATTGAAGATGTTAAAGGAAGGGAAGATAAAAGATGGGAAAACTATTATTGGTCTTTCTCTTTTCTTTCTCGGAAAATATAATATTTGAAGAGATTGATGAGGAAACAAAATTTAAAATAGATTTTTTTCTTAAAAACAAAATTGATCTTAATTACGGTTCAGAAGATGAAATCCTTGAGATACCTTTTATAAATAAAGATATAGCAAATGATATAATAAAAAAGAGGAATGCTTCAAGATTTAACTCTGTTGAGGAACTTCTCACACTTGAAAGTGTCTCACCTTTAACCTATTTAAGGATTAAAGATTTTTTTATTGTGAGTAAAGAAAAAAGGTTCAGAGGGAAAAGTTGCTTTCTTTTTAAATATATTTATCCATATCCTTATGATAGTAGTTATTCTGGAAATCCTGAAAAAGTTTATCTCAGATGGAATACTTCTTTTGATAATTTTTCTTTTGGCTTCATAACCGAAAAAGACCATTATGAAAAAAATTATATTGATTATTACAATCTTTTCTTTTCATACAAAAACTTAATTATAGGTGGATATGATATATTCAATGGTCTCGGTCTTCTATTCGGGGAACAGGGATTCTTTTACAAATTCGGTGGTATAAATGAGATAGGTAAAAATATAAGACCACATCTATCATCAAGTGAGAATACATCATATTTTGGATTCTCGTTCAACTATAAATTTTTTACACCATTTTTCTCTTATAATTATATTGATGGGAATATAAGTGATTCAACTTTTATTCCATACTTATCAGGTTATCACAGAACAAATTCAGAGATTCAAAAAAAGGATAAAGGGAAAGAAATGGTTGGTGGAATAGGGGTAGATATATTCAATATTCATTGTTTTTTCATTTATCAGAAATATGAGCCATTCTATCCTGAAAATACATTACCTTTCGCAATCTCAATCTCAACTGAGAGGTCTTATAAAAAGAATAAATTTATATTTGAATTTGCAAAAACCAAAGGTTATGCATTTGGGATTGGTTTAAAGACAAATATAGGGATACAATCTCTCTACAGATATTTTTCAGATGATTTTTATTCTATAAGGAGTGGACCACTTGAAAAAGAGGAAGGTATCTATTTTTTCTATGAAAAGAAGATACTTGAAATTTTTGGAACAATCTTCACAGATTTCATAAAAGATAGTTTAGGTTATAAAAATGAAACAGGGGTATATCTTTCATATAAACCAGTAAAAATAATGAATACAGATTTCTATGTAAAATTTAAAGAGGATAAAATTGCAAGTTCTCTTTCATCTTCATTAAACATAGAAAATTTTAATCTAAGATTTAAAGCATTTTACAATCTTCTGAAAGAAGAGAAAGGGATTGGCTCATTCTTTGAATCTTCCTATGACGGAATTATAACAATAAAGATGAGATACACAATATATTCAACAGACTCTTACAATTCTGCAATCTATATTTATGAAGATGACCTCCCGGGAGAATATTCAACTTTACCATATTATAAGACAGGTAAAAACCTTTATCTCTTTTTAAAAAGCACAAGGTACAAAATTTATTTTAAAACATCAATAGATTTTAAGGATAAAAATGAATACAGATTAGGAATAGGGATTTATATATGAAATATTATAATGTTGCACTACCAATAAAGTCTGGTAAATATTTTACATACGGAGTTTCCGATGAGATAGATATTAAATTGGGAAGTGTTGTCCGTGTCCCTTTCAGAAACAGGATATTAAAAGGTGTGGTTATTGATGAAGGTTATGAAATACCTAATGTGAAGATGATAATAGAGAAAATAATTGATCTCCCAAAAGAAATTTTCAAATTATGTTTATGGGTATCCAAATATTTTTTATGTGATGCAGGGATTGTCTTTGATTCTGTTTTACCAAATTTCAGTAAGAGGATTAAAGATGTTAAAATTTATCAAAATAAAGAGAACATTGAGGTTAAATTTGAATTATCAGATGAACAGAAATCCTGTTATGATGAGATAATGAAAAACATTGAAGGTAACAATGTTTTCTTAATACAGGGTGTTACTGGAAGTGGAAAGACAGAAGTATATTTCCATATTATTGAGCAGTTGATAAAAAAAGGAAAATCTATCTTATACCTTGTTCCTGAAATAGGTATGATACCACAAGTTCTTGAAAGGGTGAGGAGAAGATTTGGTGAAGGTGAAGAATATCATAGCAGGTTGACAAGAACACACCAGTTTTTTATATTCAAAAATTCTCTTGATGGGAATATAAAAATTGTTGTTGGTGCAAGGAGTGCGTTGTTTCTTCCAATTAAAGATCTTGGTCTTATAATAATGGATGAAGAACATGATTCATCTTATTACCAGACAAATCAATCACCTTTCTATTCAGGAAGGTTGGTAGCAATAAAAAGGGCTGAGATAGAAAATATACCTTTAATACTCGGTAGTGCAACTCCATCAGTTGATTCTTATTATAAAGCACTGAAAGGTGAATATAAACTTCTAAAAATCACACAGAGAATAAAAGGTATGGAACTACCTGATGTTGAAATCTGGAATTTAAGGAAGAGGGACTATCTTTCAGATGAATTGAAGAGAAGAATAATAGAAGAGAAGGGGAAGATAATAATATTCCTGAATAGAAGGGGTTACGCACCGTTTGTAATATGTAAAAACTGCCATTATATTGTGAAATGCCCAAAATGCGATATT
>Ga0123519_10002761_pt1:0-10000 | contig 29403 bp, 28 predicted proteins | sample YelNatPaOPRAMG02_FD_87396 | JGI IMG/M metagenome (GOLD analysis project Ga0123519, IMG submission 87396) | Hot spring microbial communities from Yellowstone National Park - Yellowstone National Park OP-RAMG-02 (version 2) | ecosystem: Environmental > Aquatic > Thermal springs > Hot... | reverse complement strand
GTGCATCATCGTATATCACAAAATCCCTTATCCCTTTCTCATAAAAATATCTTATTTCATCATAAACAATCTCAGGTTCCTTGAATTGAAAATCAGGTGTTATTTTGTAAGAAGCACAGTAAGAACATCTGAATGGGCATCCTAAAGATGTTGTAATAGCAACATATTTTAAAATCCTGTAAAAGGAATAATCAGGTGGTGGAAAATCTTTAAAATTATTAGGAATTTTAATCCCTATTATATCACCAACTCTTTTTAATTCATTGTTTCTAAAAACATCATCAAATCCGAGTGAAATTGCGTGCTCAAATAATAATGTCGGATATATCCCACCAAGAAATACAGGGATTTTTTTATCAATAGATTTAACAAGTTCAAGAATCTCCTTTGCCCCTAAATACCAATATGTCATAGTTGTTGTGACAAAAACAAAATCAGGCTTGAATTCAATTATCCTTTCTTTTATTATTTCTGATGGAAGACCATATCTTTTAAAATATAATGGTATCTTTTTTAAAACATCTGGCTTATTCATCTTTTTAAAAGGGAATTTTCCTCTTCCATATTCATCGGACTTAACATTTTTAAAGTATTCATCAAATCTGTTCATAGCATCAATAAGTCCCACTTCAATATTATTTTCTTTAAGAATGGAAGAGATGTATAGAAGACCGAGTGGCTTTATCCAGTAATCGTATGCGGAGAAATCATAGATAGGAGGATTTATAAGGAGTATTCTCACTATATAATTAAGATGGAAGAACCTTTCACCTTTGAATGTTTTATATTGAAAAGAGCAAGATTCGCATCTTCAAGTTTATACTCATTTATCTCTGTTTTTATCTTAAACTCACCAGCGATTTTCAAGAATTCTTTTACATTCTCCCTTGTTGTATGTGCAGTGGATGTTAATGTCTTTTCAGGAAAGATATGTGAATAATCAAATTTAGGAAGTGGTGAAGCGTATATTCCACCAGAGACTACTATCCCACCCTTCTTTATCTTTTCCAGCCCCTTCACAAGTAATTCACCGCTTGGTGCGAATACTAATACCCCGTCAAGTTTTTCATCAAGTTCATCTATATGTCCTGCCCAGATAGCACCAAGTTTTTTTGCAAGTTCAAGTTCTCTTTCAGTCCTTGAAACAACAAATACTTCAAATTTAGAATGAACAAGAACCTGAATTAATATATGTGCTGCTGAGCCAAATCCAAAAAGCCCAATCTTTCCTTCTTTAATACCTGATTTTTTAAATGTCTGATAACCTATAACGCCTGCACAGAGCAGAGGGGCAACCTCTTTATCATTGTAATTTTCAGGTAGATGATAAGCGAAGTCTTCGTCAACAATAGTGAACTCTGCATATCCACCATCAACATCATAACCAGTGAATTCTGGGTTGTCACAGAGATTCTCTCTTCCTTCTTTGCAATAAGAACATTTTCCACAGGTTCTGTAAAGCCAAGGAACACCTACCCTTTCGCCTATCTTGAAATTCCTCACATCTTTTCCAATTTTATCAACATAACCAACTATCTGGTGTCCTGGAATAACAGGAAGCTTATGAGGAGGAAGTTCACCTTCAACAATATGCAAATCTGTTCTGCATACACCACAAACTGAGATTTTAATCCTTATCTGATTTTCTGCTGGTTCGGGTAGTGGAACATCCTTAAATATTAGAGGATTTTCTTCAATATTTTTCGTTTTTTCAAGAACCATCGCTCTCATAGAAAAATTATAGGAGAAAAATTTCTTAAGTCAAGTTTAAACATCAAATACTGCCTTCAAAATGTATTTATCGTTATCTTTTTGAAGTTTGAATTGGTGATATGTTATTGCTTTTATGATGAACTTTGGATTATGTTTTGATAAATCAAATCTATCACCCTTCATCCTTGATGTAATCCTTTTATCTTCTAATAAAATAGAGCATTCCTTTGGAAGGAATTTTTTTGTCTCAAATATAAATATAACCTCTTCAATCAATCTTATGATTGCATCCTCCAAATCTTTTCCATTCACCGAGATCACCATTTCAATTGAATTATCAAGTTTTTCAATATCTGTCGTAAGGTCTGAAAAAACAAGGACTAAATTTGATATTAACTCTTCAATGGTTTTACCTTCCACTATAACACCTATATCAGCGGTATGCTCAAAAAATTGATAATTCAAATTTGATTCCATAGATAATAAAAAATTGCGAGGGTGGGATTCGAACCCACGATCTTTGGGTTATGAGCCCAACGAGTTACCGCTACTCCACCTCGCGTCATATAAAATATATAAAAATATTTGAATTTGTCAAGGGGTAATAAAAAAATTTTCACTTGCAAATTTAAGAAAAAATATTAATATTTAAAAAAGGAGGTTTTTATGAATATGCAGTTTTTTCTTTTTGTTCTTGCATATTCTTTTCTTTTTGAAGGAGCGTTTGAGACAAAGGAAAGTGCTTTGTCTCTAAACAGCATAACATCTGAACAAATGTGCAGATTCTTTACGGAATCAGAGGGATTTGAGATGAATCTTGGTCAGGTTAAAGATGTGGATGGAAGGGAAGTGAGTGATGTGATTTTCTTCATAAAGAATAATTCGCTTTCTGTTTTCATTACAGAAAAAGGTGTGAGTTATGTGGTATATGGTTCAAAAAACTTCTCAAGGATTGATATTGAACTTTCTGGTGCAATTATTGATAGAAAAAAGATTTTATACGAGGACGAATTGCCATATCACATAAATTATTATCTCCAGAAAAATCCAGATGGTATTTTGAAAGTGAGGAGATTCCGTTCTGTAAGGATTAAAGATATATACCCTAATATTGATTGGGTATGGAAATATGATAATGGGAAGATACATCAGGAGTTTGAAATAAATAAGAATGGGAAACCTGAGATGATAAAATTGAATGTTAAATATGCAGATGTGAAAACGGATGGTAATAATCTATTTCTTCTTACTCCTCTTTGTGGAATCCTTGAGGGAAAAATACTTGGATTTGAGGATGAAAAGATTGTTAAGGTTTTGTATAGATATGATGAAAGATTTTTGGGATTTGAAGTCTTTGGCTGGTTAAAGGAGGATAAACTCATAATAGACCCTCCTCTTTCTCTTCTATGGGCAACATATTATGGTGGTGATTCAATTGATGTTATCAATTCAATAACAACAGATGATGAAGGAAATGTATTTATCACAGGCTATACAAGGTCTGTAACATTTCCAACCTACTATCCAGGAGGAAGCGTATATTTTCAAGGAAACCTTAATGGTAAATCAGATGCCTTCGTTATAAAATTTAACAATGCTGGAATAAGGTTATGGGCAACATACTATGGAGGGAGTAATTATGATGGTGGAACATCTGTGACAACGGATACAGCAGGGAATGTTTTCGTTTCAGGTTATACATATTCATCTGATTTCCCAACATATAATCCTGGTGGTGTTTATTTTCAGGTTTTTTTAAAAGGGACTACCGATGCATTTATATTGAAATTTTCAAATAATGGAGAGAGATTGTGGGCAACTTATTATGGTGGGTATAGTGATGAAAGGGCATTATCAATAAGTTCAGATATACCTGGTTATATCTATATGACAGGCTACACAACATCCACTGATTTTCCGACTGCAAATCCTCCAGGTGCATACTATCAGGGAACAAATGCTGGTTTAAAGGATTTATTCATTCTAAGATTCTCTAATAATGGTAATTTGCTATGGGGAACATATTATGGTGGAAGCGGTAATGATCAGGGTTTGTCAATAAAAACAGATAAGGGAGGAAATATTTTCCTCACAGGTGAAACATATTCTTCCAATTTCCCTGTTTATGACCCTGGTGGTGTATTCTTTCAAGGAACGATAGGAGGCGCTACTGATGCGTTCATTTTAAAATTTAATCAAAATTGTGCAAGGGAATGGGCAACATATTATGGTGGTGATGCGATGGATATAGGGAATTCTATTACAACTGATAAATATGGAAACATATTTTTGACAGGTGAAACATACTCATCTAATTTTCCAATATACAATCCAGGTGGAGGTGCCTATTATGACAGTATTAACGATGTCCCAATTGATTATTGTGAACTTTTTATTCTAAAATTTGACAATAATGGTGTAAGGGAATGGGGAACATACTACGGCGGTAGTTATGATGATAGGGGAAAATCAATAACCACCGATACTCTTGGTAATGTCTTCATTTGTGGCTCAACTGTTTCACCAAATTTCCCTACTTATGACCCTGGGAATGGAGCATATTACAATGGAACATATTATGCGAATACAGAATGTTTTCTTCTTGGATTTAATAATAATGGCGTAAGGGAATGGGGAACTTATTATGGGATGTGGTCTTCTGAGGAACTATTTGGGATAACAACTGATTTATCAGGAAATATTTTCTCAGTTGGATATTCATCTTCTTCTGTCTTACAAACATTTAACCCAGGAGGAGGTGCATATTATCAGGGGAACCTTGCAGGTTCTACTAATGGAATTATACTGAAATTTGAAAAATCATCAGGGATTGAAGAAGATGATGAAAAATTGAGTATTGAAATTCCATCTTTATTCTTTAGAGATAGAATTCTTCTTAATTCTAACAGGAATGTGAATAGTAATCTAAATATTCGCATTTATAACCTTCTTGGCGAGATTGCTTATGAAAAAAATTTTTTTATGGATGGTAAAGAGATTGTTATAAATGATAATAAAATAGCGAAACTTCCATCAGGTTCATATTTCATAAGGATATTCACTGATGAAAAGATATTTATGAAGAAAATAATAAAAATATTTTAACCTCCAAAAAATCTTGCGATTTAATCTCCAAAAAATCTTGCGATTTAACCTCCAAAAAATCTTGCGATTTTTTGGAGACCACTTTTGTCGGGGCGAGTGGATTTGAACCACCTGGCTAATTCCCCAAAAATACTTCGTATTTTTGGGGACCCTTCCCCCTTCAATGGTGAATGGGGGAAGCATCTTCCCCCATACCCCCATCGTCGGTGGTTATTTAACCTCCAAAAAATCTTGCGATTTTTTGGAGACCACATTTTATCGGGGCGAGTGGATTTGAACCACCGACCTTCTGGTCCCGAACCAGACGCGCTAAACCAACTGCGCTACGCCCCGTTGTTCCAACCTTCTTTTCCAAGTAGTGGGACAAAGGAACAACCTTCACATTCCTTTATCACCATCTTCCCGTTAATTTTCGTTACCTTAACAAGTGTCTGGAAAAATCTATCCCCTACAGGAATTACAATAATTCCACCTTCTTTTAATTGAGAGAATAGAGATTTTGGAATATCAGGTGCACCTGCACTTACAATTATCTTATCGTATGGTGCAAATTCGCTATAACCTATGGTTCCATCACCATACACAAAAATTATATTTGTATAATTCATTCCTTCAAGCCTTTTTTTCGCTTCAAGATATAGTGTTTTAATCTTTTCAATAGTTACAACCATTGAACACATTTCAGCAAGGAGTGCTGTTTGATATCCACTACCTGTCCCAATCTCAAGAACTCTATCTTTTTTTTCAGGTTCTATAAGTTCAAGCATCTTTGCAACAATATAAGGTTGTGAAATAGTCTGACCTTCACCTATTGGTAATGGGACATCATCATACGCATTATTCCTTATATATTCTGGAACGAATTTTTCCCTTGGAATCTTTTTCATTGTGTTTATAACAAGTTCATTTTTTATACCCCTTGGAATTATGTGTATTTCAACCATCCTCCTTCTTAAATCATCAAACATTAAACTCATCTTCCCATCCCTTCAATTTTGTTATCATCCTGAAGTCAGTAAGGTTTAAATGAACAGGTGTAATTGATACATATCCATTTTCTATTGCATCAAAATCTGTCCCTTCCTCTTTTATCCATGATGGTGGGTCTCCACCTATCTTAAAAATTTTCTTACCATCAATATGGTTTTCTATTATTGAATCCCTGTAAATCCTCTTCCCAAGTTGTGTGATCTTTATCTTTCCATTGTAATTTTTAGGTATATTCACATTCAAGAGTATTCCTTTAGGAAGACCGGATTTCAAGACTTTTTTAGTAACCCATCTTGCAATTTTTTTGCTGAACATAAGATCTGGTTCTTTCTCAAACTCAACATATGAAAATGCAATTGATGGGATACCAAGTAAAGTCCCTTCTATCGCAACTGCAACTGTTCCAGAATAAGTTATATCATCACCTAAATTCGCACCATGATTTATTCCTGATAATATTATATCAGGTTTTTTCTTCATAAGACCTCTTACCGCAAATAAGACACAATCTGTTGGTGTTCCATCAGTGATAAAAACATTTTCAGAGATCTCTTTAAATGTAATTGGTTTGTTTAGTGAGAAGGAATGACTTGATGCACTTCTTTCTGAATCAGGTGCAAATACATAAACCTCTCCAAGGTCATGAACTGATTCTATTAAAGCATCAATCCCCTTTGAATTTATTCCATCATCATTTGAAATAAGAATTACCGCCATAATGAGTCAATACCCATCTGAATAAATCTTATCGTATCTATAAAAGGATTTATATAACTTTTACGACCACTCTCTCTATATATGGTTGATATGTTCACTTCTGCAATCTTCAATCTGAACCTTCCAGCCTGTATTATCTCTTCACTTTCTGTTTGGAACCTTGATGTTTTTAGCCTTAATTTTTCAAAAACACTTCTTTTAAGTAATCTGTATCCAGACTGGGAATCGGAAACTTTTTTTTCACTTAAAACTGATGTTACAAGTGAAGTTAATCTGTTTGTAAAATATCTTATCAGAGGCATAACCTTTACATCCACTCTTCTTTTACCTATTATCATATCATATTTATCGTAAACTTTTAGGAAATTTTCTATCTCTGCTGGATCGTGCTGTCCATCAGCATCAAGTGTTAAAACAGCATCAAAATTTTTTTCTAATGCATATTTAAAACCAGTTCTATGAACATATCCCTTTCCTAAATTTTTATTATGCCTTATAACCTTTACATTTTCTTTCAGAGCAACTTCGGATGTTTCATCCTTTGAACCATCATCTACCACGAGTATCTCAAAGTAGAATTTATTTAATTTCTCTATACTTTTCCTGATCCTCCTGATAGTATCAGGTAATCTCGGTGCTTCATTATATGATGGTAAAAGTATCAAAATTCTATCCATAATCTGTCAAACCTATACCATTGTTCAGGATATTTTCTAACATATTTTTCTAAAATCTCCATCCATTTACTTATATATAAATTTTTATTTTCTTCAAGATTTTTTTTATCTAATTTTATTTCGTCTTCAAAGTAAACATGATATCTATTATCTCTTTCTTTTAACGCAAATGCAGGTATGATTGCAGCACCTGTTCTCAGAGAAAGATAGAAAGGGCCTGATGGAATAATAGTTTTTTTCCCGAACATTTCAACTTTTATTCCTTCCTCGTTAAATACTCTGTCTCCAAGCAATGCAAGAAGTTCATTATTCTTTAATGCCTTTAAACTACCAGTTATTGCGTTTTTAATATAAACAACCTTCATCCCTTTTTGTGTTCTTTTTTCCTCATAAAAATTTGTTATGAATCTATTTCTGTATGGAAGTGATATTACAGTCAAAGGGAATCCAAGGAATGTAAGCATCGCAGCACCCCATTCATAATTACCAAGATGTGCTGTTAAAATAATAACACCCTTGCCCCTTTTTCTTGCTTCATAAACTTTTTCTATATTAACAGGAAATATATATTTTTTAAAATTTCTCTTATTTAATCTTGGAAGGAGAACAAATTCGTAAATAAATAGGGAAAAATTTCTTACACATCTTAAAGATAATTTTCTAATATTTCCATTGTAAAAAGGGGAGATGTTTTCTCTATAATTTAGAACACCTTTTCTGTATATTGTGAAATAACATATATCTGAAATCCTTTTGGAAACAAACTCAGCAACCTTCTTTGGAAGAAATTTACCCAATATGTCTATGAAAAGGAAAAATAAAGACATAATTTAATCTCCAAAAAATCTTGCAATTTAATCTCCAAAAAATCTGGCGATTTTTTGGAGACCACTTTTTATCGGGGCGAGTGGATTTGAACCACCGACCCCCAGCACCCCAAGCTGGTGCGCTAAACCAGGCTGCGCTACGCCCCGAGTGACTTCTCTGTATTTGCATCAAAAAAGTGGAGATTTTCTCTGTCAAAAGTGATTTTTATTCTTGCACCTATATCAAAATGTTTAGATATAAGTGTTTTTAGAACCAACCTTGTTTCTCCTATCATAAAATATATAATTGTTTCACTACCTATATTTTCAACGCTCTCTATCACCCCATCAAGCCCTTTTTTATCTGTTATCTCAATATGTTCAGGCCTTATACCTATTATTACTTCTCTTTCCTCCATATCCTTTTTTATATCAAAAGAGAGATCGTTATTCTTAAATTTCCCGTTTTCTATTCTTCCTTTTATAAGATTCATAGGTGGTGAACCAACAAATCCTGCAACAAAAACATTGTTTGGTTTTTTATAAATCTCAAGAGGGTCTCCAAATACAAGAAGTTCACCTTTATTTATCACACCAATCTTTTCACCAAGTGTCATTGCCTCAACCTGATCATGTGTCACATAGATAGATGTTATTTTTAATTGTTTATGAATTCTTGCAAGTTCAGTTCTCATCTGAACCCTGAATTTAGCATCAAGATTTGAAAGAGGTTCATCAAAAAGGAAAACCTTTGGCTTTCTCACTATAGCCCTTCCCATAGCAACCCTCTGTCTTTCACCACCAGAAAGTTCCCTTGGTTTTTTAAATAGTTTCTCTTCTATCCCTAACAATTGGGCAGTTTCCCTTACAAGTTTATCAATCTCATTTTTATTCATCCTTCTAATCCTCAGTGGAAAAGCAATATTTTCATAAACATTCATATGAGGATAAAGGGAATATTGCTGAAAGACCATAGCGATATCTCTATCTTTTGGAGATAATTCTGTTACATCCCTTGAACCAATATATATTTTACCGGAAGTTGGTTTCTCAAGACCTGCAATAAGTCTTAAAATAGTTGTCTTTCCACAACCAGAAGGTCCAAGAAGCACAACGAATGAACCATCTTCAATATGAAGATTTATATCTTTACATCCAATATTCTCTCCGTAATATTTTGTGAGATTTTTCAAAACAACTTCAGCCATAATTTTATTTTATCTCATTCATCCCTTTTGTCAAGATAAATTATTTCAAAATGTTAATTAAAATTGAAAAGTAGACTATTTTTAATAGATTTAAAGTTGAAAAGTAGACTATGTTTATGCTCTCATTTAAACTTCAAAAGTAGACTTTTAATGTAAATAAAAAGTAGAGTAGGAAAAGGACGTGTTAAGATGGAATATTGATTTTCGTAGAAAATCAAGGCTTTTTGAAATTTTTATAATTTATGAAAATACTTTTTATTTATTAAATTTTATATATCCTCATTTAAACTTCAAAAGTAGACTATGAAAAGTAGACTAAAATAAAAAAACGCAAAAAGGAGGTAAATATATGGTTCCGCAATTACACAAAAGATTTAATGATGAGGATGTAAGTTTTATATTAAAGAAGTATGATTTGAAGGCTCTTTCTTTAAAACAAGCACTTGAATTATTACAAATCAAGAGAGCGAGATTTTTTAGACTTTTGAAAGAATACAGAGATAATCCAGAAACCTTTTCAATCAATTATGAGAGGAAAAATTCCAAAAGACTTAATCAAATTACAGAAGAGATAATTATTGAGGAATTGAAGAGACAGAAGGAGTTAATAGATAATAAAGATATTCCAATAAGTGATTATAATTATACCTATGTAAAGGATAGGATATTTAAGGATTATAAAATTTCTGTATCTGTTCCTACAATAATAAAGAGAGCAAAGGATTATGGTTATTATTTACCGAAGATTGAGAGGAAGAAACATCAAAGGGAAGTTTTAACTAAT
>Ga0123519_10002759_pt1 | contig 29410 bp, 27 predicted proteins | sample YelNatPaOPRAMG02_FD_87396 | JGI IMG/M metagenome (GOLD analysis project Ga0123519, IMG submission 87396) | Hot spring microbial communities from Yellowstone National Park - Yellowstone National Park OP-RAMG-02 (version 2) | ecosystem: Environmental > Aquatic > Thermal springs > Hot (42-90C) ... | reverse complement strand
CCTGTGTGTTCTTTTACTTCTCTCCTGCCTTCCCTTCCAGCTCAGCAAGCCGTTTCTTCATCTCTTCCAGTTGCTCCTGAAGCGCCTTTGTTTGTTCAAGAAGCATCTCTTTTTCTTCTTCAGGGCTTAACTTCCAGACACCATAAGGGTCATAGGCAGGATGGGCATAAGCAGGATAGGCATAAGGATATCCATAGAGTGCCCATCTTTTCCAGAAGAATCCCCTGCCGAATCCTCTTCCAAATTTTCTACCGAATCCGCGGCCTCTTCCAAAGCCAAATCCGAAACCGCCAACATAGGGGTTCATATAGCCGGGCACTCCATACCCAGCACAATACCCTGCTGCCCTGCCTGTCATAGGACCAAGTCCAAGAGGTCCTGTTCCGTCTCCACCTGGCATATCAATCACCTCCTTTTATCTTTTGACTTCTTTTTCAAGTTCGCTTATCCTTTCTTGAATTGCTTCAAGTTCTTCTTTTAAATATGCTTCCTCTTCTTTCAGTACATCAATCTCTTCCTGTGGAGTGAACCATGGTCTGGCATAGTCCCACCAGAAAGGTGCCCAGGGATACCAGTATCTTCCACATGCAGGAAGTCCCATCGATGCCCTCATCCAGCCTGGAAGTCCTGTCATTCTATACCAGTTTCTCCATCCTCTTCCCCAGAACATAATCTCACCTCCTTTCGCTATTACACTCATTGCACACTCCATAGAACTGGATGATATGATTTTTTATCTTAAATTTATATTTTTCAGAAAGTGCCTTTTCAGTCCTTTCTATCAGTTCCTTCTCTTCATCAGTGAAGTCAGTATAGTCAATAACTTTTCCGCATACTGTACAGACAAGGTGATGGTGGTGGGGGCTCTTATCATCTATCATCAGTTCATACCGTGCCTTTCCATCACCAAAGTCAAACTTCTGGATAACGCCCATCCTGGTCAGCAGGTCAAGTGTTCTATACACAGTAGCAAGTCCAATAGTAGGGTTTATCCTGTGGACAATGAAATATATATCCTCTGCACTGGGATGTTTTATATCCTCTTTGCTGAGTATGTCCAGTATAGATATCCTTGCCTGTGTCATCCTTAACCCTTCTGCCATCATCATCTGGAATATCCACCGCCTCCCGTACCTCATAGATATCCTCCTTATTGATAATAATTCTCATTATCATTATACCCTTAAAAGTTCCCCCTGTCAATAGAGGATATTTTATCTTTTGAATGAAAAAGAAACTAAATAACAGAAAGAAGAAAGAAGAACTATAGTTGCACCAGATGGAAGATTGAGAAAATATGAAAGAAAAAGCCCTGCTATCATAAAGAAAATACCAAGGATAACGGAAAAAAACATTATCTTCTTCAAACTGTGAAAAAATTGACTTATTATTGCAGATGGTATTGTCAGAAGTGCGATGACCAGGATAACTCCAACAACCCTTAAAAGTAAAACAGTTGTGAGAGCAACCAGAAACAAAAGATAAAGATAAAAAAAGTCAACATTCAGGCCTCTCACTCTTGAAAATTCTTCATCAAAAGATATTGCAAGGAATTCTTTATAGAACAAAATAACAGAAATAAAAATGAAGAAATCAAGGAAAATCATAAATTTGATATCTGTCTTTGTGATGGTGAGGATACTCCCGAATAGATAGGAGAATAGGTCAGGTGCATATCTTTTTGTAAGAGAGATTAATATTATTCCAAGGGACATCCCGACTGCCCATAAAACACCGATAATTGTATCTTCTTTTTCTTTTGCTTTTAGGCTTGCCTCACCCATTAGAAATGAAGAAAAGACCCCAAATAAAAGTGCACCGATTAAAGGATTAAAGCCAAAAAAATAACCAATGCCTATACCACCAAAACATGCATGGGATATTCCACCGCTAATGAAAACAATCCTTTTAGAAACAACATAACTGCCAATAATTCCACATGCAATACTTGCAAGAACTCCCCCAATCAACCCATTCCTGAAAAATTCAAATTGCAGAGCTTCAATCATGTTCTTTTAAAACCCTGTGTGGAATTCCATGTGCAATCATATCAACAGGACATCCATATACAGCCATTAGGTCATCTATCCTTATTTCTCTTGAATCATGAAAGTAAAGTTTTCTATTAACACAGGCAACCTTATCAATGTACGCAGAGATGATTCCTATATCATGTGAAACAAGGATTATTGTCAGTTTCTCTTTTAGTTTTTTCAATAGCTCATAAAATTCTTTTTCCCTCGGACTATCAACATTTGCCATTGGTTCATCAAGAAGTAAAATCTGCGGCTGGCTTACAAGTGCTCTTGCAACAAAAACCCTCTGCCTTTCACCACCGGAGAGTTCACCAATCTTTTTATTTTTATATTTCTCCATTTCAACCTGTTTCAGTGCCATCTCAGAGAGTTCCCTGTCTTTCTTTGAATAGTTTTTGAAATACTTTATTCTGTTCAACCTTCCTGTAAGAACAACTTCCAACACCGTTATCGGGAATTTCATATCAAAGAAGGCATACTGTGGAACATAACCGATATATTCTCTTCCCTTTTCAGGGCTTGCTCCCATTACCTTAATATCACCCTTATATGGTTTAATAATGCCGAGGATTGTCTTTAACAGGGTTGTTTTTCCCCCCCCATTTGGCCCGATGATTCCGAGAAAATCATTCTTCCTTACATTCAAGTTTATATCTTCCAGAACAACCATCTCCCCAAGCTTTACATAGAGATTTTTTATTTCAATAACATTTTCATTCACTTAGGGCCTCCTTTAGTTTTTTGACTGTTTCACATATGTCTTTTGAAAGGGGGTCAATAGAAATAACCTTTCCATTTATTGCCCTTGCGATAATATTCGCTGTTTTAGAACTGAATTGTGGCTCTGTAATTACAATATCTATCTTCTTTTCTCTTGCAATTTTTATTAAATTTTTTATATCTTTTGGTCCTGGTTCACTCTCTCCAAGCTGAACTGGTATCTGGGTAAGTCCATAGTCCCGAGCAAAATAACCAAAAGCAGGATGAAAGACAATAAATTGCCTTCCTGCTTTATCTTTTAATTCCTGTGAGATTTTTTTATGGACCTCTTCTATTTTTTTGATATACACTTCATAGTTCTCTTTATAGAATTTTTCATTTTTCTTATCAACCTCGCATAGACCGTTTAATATATTCTGTGAGATAATTTTTATATTTTTCAAGGAGTTCCAGATATGCGGGTCATCTTCTATTATGTCAACTCCTTTTGAAGTATCATAGACCTTCATATTTCTATTTAACTTTGCTATCTTCCCTAAATAAAGATTTTCAAACTCTATTGCGGTTCCAACCTTAAAGTAGGCAATGGACTTACTTATCTCTTTTAACTGAGATGGCTTCGGTTCATATGTATGTGGTTCAGCCCCGGGTGGAACCAAGACAGTCACATTTACTTTATCTTTCCCGATATTTTCAATAATCCCTGCATAGGGTAATATGGTAGTTCCTATATTTATTTTACCTTCACAGAAACATATTGCTGAAAAGAGAAGAAAAATAAAACTAATCTTTTTCATCCCTCACCTCCTATCTCACCTCTCACGCTTTTTCCCCATCACTTCATTGCTTCCTGGCAGTCTTTACATATGCCTTTCAAAAATAAATTGTGATAACTAACTGAAAAACACGTCTTTTTCTCAATATCTCCCTTTAAACTTTCAAAATTACATAAATCAAAAGTAGAAATTTTATGGCACCTTTCACAGATAATATGGTGATGATGAACGCCTTTTTCTACATCACATATCCCATAATAAAAAAGATTTTTCTCGTCCAGTTCAAACTTTGTAAAGATGCCAATCTTTGTTAAACTGTCAAGGTTTCTATAAACGGTTGGGAGACCTATCTTTTTAAAATTATTTTTGAGATAGTGGTATACATCAAAGGCAGAGGCATACTTTTTATTTTTCAGAAAGAACTTTATTATTGCGACCCTTTTTGGTGTGATCTTCAGTCTATTTTCTTTAAGTATTTTCCTGTATCTTTCCATTATTTTATCCCCTAAATAGAAATTATTTTCATTTATATATTATAAAAAAATTTGGCTCCTCTGTCAATAGATCGCACGGATAGGGCACATAGGTAACACTGTCTCATCCAGTTTTTCAGTCAACAATTCTGTCGGAGTAGCATACCCTAATGACTGGTGTACACGATTAAAATGATTATATAAAGAAAGAAAAATTGGAAAAAGAATGAGATTTCCATAACTCTTAACTAACTTGGTATAGGAATGATATACATAAGGTAGTAGAGAAAAAATTAAAGGAAAAGGAGAAAATCTGGACAAATATCCAGTAAAAATTCCTTTGAAAGAGAACATAATAATATATTTTGCCCATTAAAAACTTTACTATATCTCCCTTTTCTTTGCATATATTTTCTATAAAATTTTCTTCACTCTGTTATTTCTGGAAGATAACTTTTGAGTAGTCAGATAATAAGTCATATCGCCTTTCCCATGTGGTATACATAAAGCCGGTTATATCTGGAATATTTTTAGAAATCTCAAGCCATCCTTTTACATCTTCAAGGTTTTCTGCATCATAATAGTTTGCTATTAAAATTTTAAACCCTTTTTCAGAAAAGAATTTTAAACTTTCTTTTCTCGGTTTTCCTCCCCATAAAGCAATAATTATATCTTTTGGTAAATAATTCCAGGAACCTGTAAAATCACCTTTTACAAGATAATAATTTGGTCTTGCATTATGGTTCGGGTCAAACATATCACTCCATATGTAAATTTCTGTATCTGGATTATATTTTTTCAATATTTCAACCTGTTTTTTTACGCACTCTCCGAGAAGTTGAGCTATATCTTTTCCTTCACATGCCTTACAGGTTCCTCCCATCCTTATCTCATCTGCATTGAGTATTACCTTTTTATATCGTATTTTCTCCCATAGTAATTTCGCTTCATAGTCAAATATCTCATAAACCTCTGGTTCTGCCATACAGACAGTTACCTGGCTATCATAAATCAACATTGGATGATACCAGCTTACTCTCAGATGTTGCCCTTCCTTTATTCTACTGCCAGGCAGGATTTTTATTTTAGGTTCTGGATAATCAAAGTCTTTTCTATAAGGATTTAGATATGGGTCTACAATTTTTTCATAGTCCTTTCCCTCCTCATAGATAATACTTCCGTCTTCACTCCTGACAATAACAGGTGTTCCTGGACGGCGAAGGACATTATAAAGCCCCACTTCCTCTACCTTCCAGTCATCAATCCAGAATTTTCCTTCCTTCCCTTCCCATATACCTGCATAAACTTTCAGCGAGTCAAACTCCATGCTGTTAAATATCATAGTGAGTTTTCTCCAGTCAGTATTTGGTGGTAGATTGAATGAACGGGGGGCTATATCGCGACTTCCTGCAAGAACCAGAAGTCGGAAGTTTCCAGATGGCCTTAAATTTTCTGTTTTAATCCATATGCTCATTTTATAACATCTATACGGTAACACCTTTATTTCCTGCATTATCCTTCCATTTCCATAGGGAGATATGTTGAAATTTTCAAATCTTAAAGAGGCATTTCCTGTATGTTTAACTTCATTATCAACAAAACTTATCTTCCCTGGTTCATCATGAAACCTGTAGTTTTTAACTCTATTTCCCTCATACTCTTCAAACCCGCCATTTAAAATTTCAATATTTCCCTCCGGTATGTGGACACCTTCATTCCCTTTAACAACAAAGAGCGCATCCTTTACTGGTAAGCCCTCTGCAAGGTTTCTATTATGATTAAGGATACCCCCACCATATCCAATAGAGAAGACAGAAGGTATGAGTTCAATGTTGAGGGCATCACAGGTCCTTTTTATCTTCTCAAGGTTTTCAAGATAGCCCTTTTCCTGCTTAGAAAGAGAGTCAAGCCCACCCGATAAAACAATACCGTTATAATTATTATGGGAGGCACTTTTAATCAATGAAAGAACTTTCTCAACATCCTCATCCTTCATCAGGTTAAATCCAAAAATCCATAAAAACCTATCGCGGTAGTTTTCAGAAAAACAAAGGCAGGCAAGGAAAAGAAAACAGACAAGAATCTTTTTCATATCTTTATACCCTCTCCTGTAAATTTTTAATTTGAAATTAAGGGGTTATATAAAAATAAATTCATCTGCGAATATATTATAAGTTCTATATCCAAAGAATCTTTTTAGCCGTTTTTTATAGATGTATTTTTTGCTCTTCATCACTCTTTTGATAGAAAAGAGTTCTCTTTCTATCATTTCTTTACCCTTTGCCATTGCATATTTATATTTCTCAAAATCATTCCACTCCATATTTTCAATCAGGGGGTTCAGGACAATATCTGCCATTTTTTTGTTGTAGATATCAAACCGTGCGGCAATAAGTTCATCTATATGAAGGTGCATATTAACAGCAGAATTCCGGTTTTTTTCAAAAGTATGTGGCTGACTGATATCAATGGCTAGGATATTTTCTGCTTCTGAAAGGACAGCGCACTTCACAGGTAAGCGGTTTGTAATTCCACCATCTACCAGAACCATATCGTTATATTCAAGCGGTGGGAAGATACCAGGGATAGAGGATGATGCAAGGATGCCTTTCCATAATGGCCCACTCTGTATGTAAACATCCTTGCCTGATATAAGATCAAAGGCAGAAGCAATAAGTTTTACAGGCAGGTCTTCAAACTTCATATCTTCAAAGAGTTCTCTGAATACTGGTTCAACATCTTCTTTTCGGACAAAGGCATTATCCCGTAGCATCTTTATAACCATAATGTTCTTCTTTATGTTAGAGAGAAGGTTTACAAAAAATCCCTGTCTCTGTTCTATTTCAACAGGGTTGAGTTTCAATCTTTTAAGTACTTTAAATTCCCTTGTTTCCTCAATCTTTTCAAGTTTTTTTATCCTTCCAGAATAAAGTGCGTAGAAACTGCCCGCAATTGACCCGGAAGATGACCCGCATATTATATCCGGGTGTAGATTTTTCTGTTCAAGGGTTACTATTGCACCTATATGTGCAAATCCCCTTGCTCCACCACCTCCAAGAACAAGTGCATTTCTATATCTCATTCTATATTTTTTTATTAGAGAGTAGATACCAGTAGGTAGCAAGATCTTTTTCAATCAATTCTTTATCTAGGAATTTTTCTTTGAGAAGTGTATAGAATCTTTTATTGTGCCGCTTTTCTATCCTGTGAAGAACCTCATGAAATGTGATATATTCAATATATCTTTCAGGCAGGAATCTTAAAAGTGTGTTTATAGTTATCTTTCCATCACTGCTGCAACTGCCCCACCTGCTTTTCAGTTTTTTGAAAGAGATATCTTTTACAGAGACACCAAATTCCTGTGAAAATTTGGCTATCTTTTTTGTTACCTGCTTTTGAAAAGAATTGATATCCAGTTTTCTATTTATAGTCATTTTTTTACTGTGTCTTTTTAGTTCTTCAAATTTTTCTATCTGTTTCAATATCCATCTTTTATGCTGGTTTATCAGTTTCTCTCCGTCTTTGAAATTTTCAGGAAGGATGATGGTAAGGAGACCATCTTCAAATTCAAGTCGTGCTGATCGTACCTTTCTATGGACTTTTTTATAAAGTAAGTCCCTGCCTTCAATAGTTATCTTTTCCATTGACTTGAGAAAAATGATGAACGGTCTATCCTTTAATGACAGCAATGGGTGCCATCCGTGCTACCTTTCTTGAGAGTCCTGCCCCTTCAACTACCTTTATAACCTCATCTATATTTTTATATGCCTCAGGCATCTCCTCTGCAAGCCCTTTTCTACTCACCCCTTTTGCTAATATACCCTTACGGGCAAGTTCATTAGATATATCCCTGTTTTTACTTTCTTTTATTGCCTGATGTCTTGACATTGCCCTGCCTGCACCATGACAGGTGCTGCCCCAGGTCTCTTCCATTGCTTTTTCAGTCCCGACAAGTATATATGAACAGGTGCCCATTGTTCCCGGGATTATGACTGGCTGTCCTGTATCTTTATATCTCTCAGGAAGGGAAGGATGTCCCTTTGGAAATGCTCGTGTTGCACCTTTTCTATGTATGTAGAGCCACCTTGCCATCCCGTCCACATTGTGTTTTTCAAGATTACAGATGTTGTGTGCTACATCATACACAGTGTACATTTCTAACTTTTCCCAGGGGATTTTTAATACCTGTGCAAATGTCTCTCTTATCCAGTGGGTTATGAGCTGTCTGTTGGCAAAGGCATAGTTTGCTGCTGCATTCATTGCTTGGAAGTAGTGTTTCCCTTCTTTTGAGTTTGTGGGAGCGCAGGCAAGTTGTCTGTCAGGCAGTTTTATCCCATATTCTGCAGCAACCTTTCCAAATTTATCCAGGTAGTCCTCACATATCTGATATCCAAAGCCTCTGCTTCCTGAATGCACCATAATAGTTATCTGCCCCTGAAATATGCCGAACTTCTCCGCTATTTCTCTGTCGTAGATATCTATTACCTGCTGTATCTCAAGAAAGTGATTACCAGAACCCAGTGTTCCCAGTTGTGATGTTCCTCTTTCATAGGCACGGTTGCTGATAACGTCAGGATTAGCGTCCTTTTTTGTTCCATAGTCCTCTATATTTTCAATATCCTGCTGGATTCCAAATCCATTTTTTATAGCCCATAGAGCACCTTCAACGACAACCTTTTCCATGTCTTTTCTTTTCAGGAAAAGGTTTCCTTCAGAGCCAACACCTGAAGGGATATTTGTAAACAGCATATTGATTAAATCAGAAAGTTTGTCTCCAATAGATTTGGTTGTTATATTACTTCTGATTAATCTAACACCACAATTGGAAACAAGTATATTGCTGGCAATAAAATTATGGTCAGGGTGTAGCACAGTAAAGTCATACACAAGGCCATTGTAAGGCATTTTTTTAATTTCAAAAACTTCATCTGGAATAAAACCGGAATGACTAAGTATTTGCTCAATCTCTATTTTATATTCCCTGAAACTCTTAAAGGCACAAGAAATCCTTGGAGATGTTTTTCTCTGACCGTAAAGAGAACGTTCGATAAATCTTTTATTAATAAAATCCGAACCGAATCTGGCATGAATTTGATTTAGTTTAAGTCCCTGGCTTTTCAGGTCTTTTGATAGATTAGCGACTTTTTCTCTCTCTTTCAAGATATTCTTTTTATTGCGTAAGTAGAATATAGCAATATTTGCAAGGAAGAACTTATTTTTATTGTATTCAACTCCAATCTTTTCATACAGATTTAGCAAACTTTCTATTTTGTTTGATAAAAAGAGCCATATTCTTACTCTCGGTGTTCTCTCCTTCCCAATTTTTTCTTCTCTTACAGATATTTTATTTGTCTTTACTCCGAACTCTTCAAGTAATAAAGATAACTCTTTCATAAATTCAATACCATTTTCTTTATATCCCGGATCTTTGTTCATAGAGATACAGGGTAAGTAAAAATTATAGCCGCCTTTATCAAGCACCATTGGACTGCTTATCTCTGCCCCTAAAAAAGATGCTATAAATAACCTTTTCTGCCATATTGTGGCTTTCCATAACCATTTAGGAATACTGAAATTTTGAGATGGCTTATTACCAACAGGTACTCCAAGGGCAGCCATAAGTAAAGAAAAACTCCTTGAAGCTGTTTGGCAGGTAGCGGTTGTTGTTTCAAATTCATAGGTAGCGTAAGCAGTTGTTATTTGATGTTTTCTATGTCTGTTGTATAGATAGGGGCTATAACCTAACCTTTTTATATCTTTTTCAATCTCCTGAAGATTATTAAAATCACCAAAGAAATAGGTGCATAAATCTCCATTATTTTTGTTATAAGAGATATTGCCGCCTCCAAATAGATAACCCATCAGTTTTAGTATATATGGAAGATGGGGAGAAGTATATTTTAGCGGGAGAAATTGATTTTTTTTCAAAGAGTTTATTATCTGTTCAATGGCATGCCCTTTAGAACATTTATCAAACTTTCCTCTGGCAATTTCTATAAATTCTTCTTCAGATAATATCACATCATTTTCTGGTTCTTCGTAAGGGACTCCTTTAAAAGGAAAGATTATAATTTTATCTCCTGAAGCAATATCTTTTGCTTCAATCTTTCCTTTAGTTGTCCAGATGGGGTGTTCACCTGTAACCTTGATTTCGTAACCTGCCTTTGTTTTGATAATGTAAATTTCCTCACTAATCTGTTTTTTAATAAATAGTGCCACTTCAGTTTCTTCTTTTTCTATATTTTTACTATTAAAGCAAATCAGATTTACCAGTTTTTCCGGCCAATCTTTTATAGGAAATGAATAGCCATGACTGGAGAGGACTTCAGCATCTTCTGTAAGGCAGTTTATATCATAGCCGACAAATCCAGGTACTATCACACCTTTTTCTGCATCAAAGGCGCCAACTCCTCCTATGGGTGCACCATATCCCCAGTGGACATCCGGCATAGCCAAACTATATTTTATTATTCCTCGGAGTTTGGAAACATTTATAATCTGTAAGGGGGCGTTATCTGAAAGCGCCTTATCTAAAAGTTTTTCAGAGATATAAAGCACCCCGGGAACCCGCATATCTTCTTTCCTTGGTATTAGCCACTTATATTCGTTAATCTTTTCTATCTCTCTTTTTTCCATCTTCCAGTATCTTCCAGCCCGTCTCTAAACTTTTTTTACTCATCTCAATATGTTCTCTTGAAGAGAAAACCTGTTCTATTCCATAATATAGGCCTTTCATTGTGTAAGGAAAGAAGAAGTGGTCTATAATGTACCCTATGGCTCCTGTGGCTACCATACTGGCGGTCTTTATACTACCTAAACGTTCAGCAATTTCACTGGCTTCAATCTTTGTGATATTTCCCACGGAGGAATTAAAGCTTTTTATAAGAGAGGAATTCAAGATTACAAAAGCATTTTTTTTAAGGTATCCCCGTAGCATCCGGCTGGAGTTCTCATCCATAAAAACACCGATGTCTGTTTCAGCACTTACAGGGGAGACAATATCTTCTGCTGAATATATAACGATGGTGCAGTAGACATAACCACCGCGCATCTCCGCTCCATATGATGGCAGACAGGTTACATTCATATTCTGATAGAGTGCTGCATAAGAGAGAACCTTTCCTGCTGTTAATATACCCTGCCCACCAGACCCGCCAATAATAATCCTTACTTTTTCCATTATGTCCACCATGCCTTTGGTTTTGGCTGTCTTATAATGACTTCTTTCAGGAACTCTACTGCCTTTTTTAAGCCCTCCTCAGTGCTCATTAAACTGTCTTCATGCTCTATACTTAAAGTTCCATCATAACCAATCATTCTGAGTGTGGATACAAAGTTATTCCAGAACTCATAACTGTGTCCATAGCCAACTGTCCTGAATATCCAGGAGCGGTTTATCTCATCAAGATATGGCTTGGTATCTAAAACACCATTTATAGAGGTATTATATATATCTATGTTGGTATCCTTTGCATGTATATGGTAGATAGCGCCTTTCAGTTTTTTAAGAGCGACAATAGGGTCTATGCCCTGCCAGAAGAGATGGCTGGGGTCGAAGTTTGCTCCTATTTCGTTGCCTGCTGCCTCACGTAATTTCAGCAGTGTTTCAGGGTTATAAACGACAAATCCAGGGTGCATTTCAAGGCATATTTCTTTTACATTATGGTCTCTTGCAAACTCTACCTCTTTCTTCCAGTAAGGGATGACCTTTTTCTCCCACTGCCACTTTAATATCGCTGAAAAGTCATCAGGCCAGGGACAGGTTACCCAGTTAGGATATTTTGCATCTTCACTATCCCCTGGGCAGCCAGAAAAGGTGATGATACGTGGGACACCTAACTTTTCTGCCAGAAGAATGGTCTTTCTCTGCACATCTCTGTGGGCATCTGCGATCTTTTTGTCAGGATGAAGAGGATTTCCATGGCAGGATAAAGCAGATATTTCAAGCCCTCTACTTGACACGGCTTCTTTAAATCTTTCTATCGCATCTGGCTTTTTCAGAAGTTGTTCTGGATTGCAGTGGCTGTTTCCTGGATAATTCCCTGTTCCTATCTCTACTGTGTCCAGTCCCAACTCCTTTACCTTATCCAGTGCCTCCTCAAAACTTTTATTCCCGAAAAGCACTAAGAAGACACCTACTTTCATTTTGCTCCCCTTTACCTCGCATTCTTCTCTGGTTCTCGTTCTATATGCGAGGATTGATTTATCTATACACTTTCTGTGTGATGGGCTTGATTTTTTACCCCGTTGGGATTTTATTTTATCTTTCCCTTTCTGTCAATGAATTTGTCTGAATATTTGTATTTTATCATATTCAATCTTTAAATCAATTTTAAAAAAAGTGATTTTCTGTTATAATTCTATATCTCGTAATTTTGAAATTTCGAGATATAGAAGATTGTTCGCCTCTGGCAAACTATATGGCTTGAAAATGTGAAAATAAAAATCCGTATGCCTGTGGCGAACCTACTAAAATAGTAAAGATATTCGTAGGAGGTTTCAGGGGTACAACCCCTGAATATCATATGGTTTCCTATAATTTTTTTCTTTCAAGGAAGTTTGCGGGACAGAGAAAAAGGGCAGATAGTTTCCTGTGGTTTATAAGTATATTTTCTATTGCTGGAATTGCCATAGGTGTTGTTGCTCTTATGCTTGTGATAGGGGTAATGAGTGGTTTTTCTGGAGAGTTAAAGAGGAAGATTATAGGGGCATACCCTCTTATAACAATAGAGGGCAGACCTTATATATATAACTACCACGAAGTTATGGAGAAGGTGTCAAAAAATATCCCTGAGGTTGAAGGTATATCTCCATATATCTCAACGCAGGTAATCTATAAGTCAGATAGATATATGCTCGGCGGTATTCTAAGAGGAATTGACCCTGCCCTTGAAGATAATGTAACAAATATAGGGAAATTTCTGAAAAAGGGGAGGATGGAAGACCTTTCAAAGGGTCTCTTCTTAGGCAGTGAACTTGCAAAGGAATTAGATGTAGATGTGGGGGATGAGATATGGATAATTACAGGTATTGTAGCCAGTGAAAAGAAAACAGTGGTGGCAGGGATAGTGGAGTCCGGCATCTATGCATTTGATTCTTCTATGGGTTTCTTCGCTCTTGATAATCCTGTGCTGGGTTATGGTAGTAATGTCCACGGTATAGGAATCAGGATAGATAATATCTACGCATCAGAGGAGGTGGCAAAAAAAATTAGAAGATTACTTGAAGATGACTATACGGTTTCTACATGGATACAGAAAAACAAGATTCTTTTCGCAGCACTTGCTATGGAAAGAAAAGCAATGGCAATTATACTGGGTCTTATAATACTTGTGGCTTCTTTTAATATCTCTTCTACACTTATGATAACTGTCTATAGAAAGGTAAAAGAGATAGGAATTCTGAGGGCACTTGGACTTTCTTCAAAGGACATAGAAAAAATATTTATCTATCAGGGGTTACTACTTGGATGTAAGGGACTGATATGTGGACTTATCACGGGGGGGGTTCTTGCCTACCTGTTAAGAAAGTATCAGTTTATAAGAATACCGGAGTTTATATATGACCTTTCCCGTCTTCCTATAGAGATTTCTGTATCCGATATATGCTGGATTGTAATTTCTGTGTTTGTGATTGTGATACTTGCTAGTTTATATCCTGCAATGCGGGCAGCAAGGTTAAATCCCAATGAGGCGATAAGAAATGAATAAACTTTCAGGTGAAAATATCACGAAGGAGTATCCAGGCGGGATTACTGCGTTGAGGAATGTTAGTATAGAGGTAAAAAGAGGAGATATAATTGTGGTTATGGGTCCTTCCGGTTCAGGGAAAACAACCCTTATAAATATACTTGGGCTTCTCGATGTTCCTACGAAAGGGAGCGTTTATCTTGATGGACTGGAGATAACAAAATTAAACGAAAGGGAAAGGTGTGGGATAATGAACAATTCATTTGGATTTATCTTCCAGTTCTTTTATCTCATACCGGAACTGACCGTGATAGAGAATATTATGCTCCCTTTATGGATAAAGGAAAGGTCTTATAGAAAAATTAAAAGTTATTATGAGGAAGCAGAGAAACTTCTTGGAGAGTTTCATCTTTTAAAGAGAAAGGATGCATATCCATCCCATCTTTCAGGTGGAGAGATGCAGAAGGTTGCTATATGCAGAAGTTTGATATGCAATCCTGATATTATCTTTGCAGATGAACCAACCGGCAGCATTGATAGAGAATCATCGGAGATGTTTTTTAACTTTGTCCAACTGCTCAATGAAAAAAAGGGAATGACATTCTTTATAGGGACCCATAATGAAAAATTTTTACAGTTTGCCACAAAAGTAGTATATTTAAACAATGGAGAGATAGAAAAAATAAAGGAGTGAGGATATGGGACTGCTTATATATTTTAATGGTAGGTTAATACCTGAAGAGGAAGCAAAGATATCTATTTTTGACCATGGACTTCTATACGGGGATGGTGTTTTTGAAGGCATAAGAGGATATAACGGAAGAATTTTTAAACTGGATGAGCATCTTCTACGTTTTTATGCATCAGCAAAGGCAATAATGCTTGATGTACCTCTTGAGTTTTCTGAACTGAAAGATGCCATTATCCAGACAGTGAGAGCCAATAAGTTGCGGGACAGTTATATAAGGGTTGTTGTTACAAGAGGAGTGGGTGACTTAGGACTTGACCCGAGAAAGTGTAAAATTCCAACACTTTTCATTATAGCCAGTAAGATAGAATTATACCCTGCAAAGATTTACGAAAAAGGTCTGGATGTTGTAACGGTAGCAACAAGGAGAAATCTTACTGAAGCAGTTAATCCTGCTATAAAGTCCTTAAACTATCTCAATAATATTATGGCAAAGATAGAGGCAAACAATGCAGGTGCATCAGAAGGGCTTATGCTTAATTATGAGGGATATGTGAGCGAATGCACAGGAGAAAATATATTTATTGTCTCCAGGGGTAGTTTAGTTACGCCCCCTGTTTCTGCGGGAGTGCTTGGAGGGATTACAAGAAATACTGTTATTGAGATAGCTGATAGAATAGGGCTTGAAGTGAAAGAAAAGGATATGACAAGATATGATATATTTACAGCAGAAGAGTGTTTTCTAACAGGTACAGCCGCAGAGATAGTTCCTGTTATATCACTTGATGGTAGAATTATAGGAACAGGCAAGCCAGGAGAGATAACAAACAAAATAAGAAAAGAGTATTCTTTGTTAACAATGTCAGAGGGAGTTCTTGTATACGAATAAGATTGGTAAAAATCACTGAAATAAGGTATAATAAATATGGAAAAGGTTTTTGAAACCTTTGAAAAAAGAAGAGATGGAAGAGATTAAGGATATACACCCCCACCCTTTCCCTCCCCCCTCTGAGGGGGAGGAAGATGGAGGGAGGAACTAAAATGTTTGAACGGTTTACGGAAAGGGTAAAGGTACTCCTGGATTCTGCACGGAAAGAGGCGATTAAGTATGGGCATAACAGGATTGAGCCGGAGCATATCTTCCTTGCTATGCTTGAAGATAACCAGGGTGTAGGTGTATCTATCCTGCACCATATGGGGATTGATTTTCCGAAATTAAAGCAGGAAATAGAAAGGAATATAAAGGTAGGTATTCCTGTCTATGTAGGAGAAATTCCTTTAAGTCCTCAATCCAAAAAAGTTCTTGAACTGGCAGTTAAAGAAGCACAGTTTTATATGCATACCTATGTTGGTACTGAACATATACTACTTGGGATTGTCGGTGCAGAAGAAACTCTTCCTTCCAGAGTACTCAGGGCATATGGAATTACACTGAAAAATGTCCGTGAGGTCTTTGAAGATATTATTCTGGATGCGGGACAGAAATGGGCCGGCTATAGTAAGTCCTCTTCTACATCTTATCAGAAGACAAGGATGAGTGCACTTCAAACTTTCGGAAGAGACCTTACAAAACTTGCAATAGAAGGAAAGTTAGACCCTGTAATAGGAAGAGAATCAGAAATAGAAAGAGTGATGCAGATCTTATGCCGCAGGAAAAAGAATAATCCTGTTCTTCTCGGAGAACCAGGAGTTGGTAAGACAGCCATTGTTGAAGGACTTGCAAGAAAGATTGTTTCAGGTGAGGCACCACAGATTCTCAAGGACAAAAAGATAATAATGATAGACCTGCCTGGTATGGTCGCAGGAACAAAATATAGAGGGGAATTTGAACAGAGGATGAAGGCGGTGCTTGATGAAATAAAGAATTCCGGCAATGTAATCATCTTTATAGATGAAATACATACCCTTGTTGGTGCAGGAGGCGCTGAGGGGGCAATAGATGCTTCAAATATACTGAAGCCACCACTTTCTCGCGGGGAGATACAGTGCATAGGTGCAACAACTCTTAATGAATATAGAAGGTATATAGAAAAGGACGGTGCTCTTGAAAGAAGGTTCCAGCCAGTGATGGTAAGTCCTCCTACAGTGGACGAGACAATAAAAATTCTGAAGGGATTGAAAGAAAAATATGAAATGCATCACAATGTAAAAATTTCAGATGGAGCGATTGAATCAGCAGCAATTTTAAGTGATAGATACATAACAGAAAGATTTCTCCCTGATAAAGCAATTGATTTAATAGATGAGGCGGCAAGCCGCCATAGACTAAAACTTTATAATCCACCTGAAGAGATAGAAAAAGTCACAGAAGCGATTAAAAAAGTCACGGATGAAAAAGAGGATGCCATAAGAAAACAGAACTATGAGAAAGCCGCCTCTTTGAGAGACAAAGAAAGAGAACTTAAAAGCAAGCTGGACTATCTAAAGGCAAACTGGGAAAAGCTTATACCTGATGAGAAAAAAATGATAACAGAAGTAGAGATTGCCGAAGTTGTATCCCAGTGGACAGGTATTCCTGTTGCACAGATATGTAAAAAGGAGAAGGAACGGCTCCTTGAGATGGAAAAGGAGATCCATAAGATGGTTGTAGGGCAGGATGAGGCAATCTCCGCAATCAGTAGAGCGATAAGAAGGTCAAGGGCAGGGATGAAAGAGAGAAAACGTCCGATAGGCAGTTTTCTTTTTCTTGGTCCTACAGGAGTTGGCAAGACATTACTTGCAAAGGCGCTTGCAAAGTTTCTTTTTGGGGACGAGCAGGCACTGATTCAGATAGATATGTCTGAATATATGGAAAAGTTTTCTGTCAGCCGTTTAATAGGAGCACCTCCAGGTTATGTGGGGTATGAAGAAGGTGGGCAACTGACCGAAAGGATAAGAAGAAGACCTTACAGTGTTATATTACTCGATGAAATTGAAAAGGCACACCCTGATGTATTTAATATACTTCTCCAGGTTCTGGAAGACGGGAGATTGACAGATGGTCTTGGTAGAATTGTCAATTTTCAGAATACAGTTCTTATTATGACATCCAATATAGGAACGCAGATTTTCAGGAATAGAGCAGTTCTTGGATTTCAGCAGGAAGAAAAGGGAATCTATGAAGACATGAATGAAAGAATAATGGAACAGGTGAGGCATACATTTAAACCAGAGTTTTTAAATCGGCTGGATGAGATAATAATATTCCATCCTTTAACAAAAGAACATCTATATCAAATTGTGGATATTGAGATTTCAAAAGTAAAGGAAAGAATGCAGGAACAGCATATTACAATTACTGTTTCTAAAAGTGCAAAAAAATTCTTGATCGAAAAGGGCACAAGTTCTGAGTTTGGTGCAAGGCCGTTAAGAAGAGTGATATCTAAATATCTTGAAGATCCTCTTTCAGAAGAGATATTAAAGGATATATATCCTGAAAACTCCACAATTCTTATTGACCACTGCCATAAAAAAGATAAACTTACCTTTAAACCAATTAAGAAAGGAGAGACTCTTGAGGAAAATAAAAGTTCTACTACTATACCTCTTGCTTAACTCATCTCTGTTATTGGCTCAAAATATAATTAACAGTATAGATATATCAGGCAATAAAAATGTAAGCAAGGAAAAAATTCTAATTCTTATGAAGGTTAAACCAGGGGACCAGTTCAATGAAGGGCTTTTAAGAGAGGACATAAAAAAAATTGCAGAATCAGGTTTTTTCTCCAGTGTAAGTTATGAAACAGTGAGTAGTGAAAAAGGTATCGATATAAAGATTAAGGTTGTTGAAAACCCTGTGGTTAAAAGTATATATTTTAAGGGGAACAAAGTTTTTAAGACGAAGGACCTCATAGAATTTCTTGGTATAAACAAAGGGGATATACTGAATGAGGTAAAGCTGCTTTCAGGGATTGAAAAGATAAAAGAGAAATATAAAGAAAAACAGTTTTACTTTACAGAAGTTAACTATGATACATTAGAGAAAGAAGATGGGGTTATTCTGAATATACTCATCAATGAACAGGGGAGACGATATGTCTCCAGAATTGTGATTGAAGGCAATAAGACCTTTTCTGATGGTCAGTTGAGAAGGTTGATGAAGATAAAACAGAGGAGTATGCCTTTTATCAAAGGAACATTCAAACCGGATGTTTTTGAAAAAGACATAAAGGCGATAGAGAATTTTTATAGAGAAAAGGGATATCTAAATGTAAAGGTAAAAGGGGAGACGTCTATTGATGCAAAGTCAAAGGGAATGAGAATTAAGATAGAGGTAGATGAGGGACAGAAGTTTTATCTGGGAGATATAAGGTTTGAAGGCAACATTCTGGTAAATGAAAAAGAATTAAGAAATAAACTATCTCTGAAAAAGAAAGGGGATGTTTTTAACAGAAAACTTGCAGATGAAAATGTAAGAAATCTTTCCCTTTTTTATATGAACCAGGGATATCTTAGAGTAAGGGTAAATGAGATACCTGTGATAGGAGAAAGGCCAGATGTTATAGACCTTACATATTTTATTGAACCAGGAGAGGTTTATTCTGCAGGAGAGATTGTTATCAGGGGTAATTATAAGACAAAAGATAAGGTAATCAGAAGGGAAGTAAAGATATCACCTGGAGATAAGATAACTTCTGAAAAACTACAAAAGAGTTTTAATGCTCTCTTTGATCTTAATTACTTTGATAAGATAAATATATATCCTGAATTTACTGGAGAAAAGACCGCGAATATTGTAGTTGATGTTGAAGAAAAAGCAAAGACAGGAGTATTTCTTATAGGTGGGGGTTATAGCAGTGTTAATGATATAGTAGGAATGGTAAGTATAAGCCAGTCCAATTTTGATATTACCAATCCCCCTACATTTACAGGAGGCGGACAGCAGTTATCTTTAATGGCAGAGTTTGGAACTGAAATTAGTAGTTATAATATCAGCTTTACAGAGCCTTATTTTCTTGACAGACCTGTATGGTTAGGGACTGACTTATACAGGACAAAACAGCTATGGACTGACTATACAGATGAAAGAACGGGAGGTGCCTTACGGTTTGGCAGGAGATGGGAAAGATATTCATTGGGCTTGACGGCAAGGATAGAAGGGATTACCCTATCTGACATAAAGATCCCTTCCCTTAAAGGGCAGGAAGGGGACTATACAAAACATAGTGTTACAGGGGCTTTTGTTTATTCTGTCTTGGACAGGAAAATGGCTCCTACAAAGGGGCTAAGGTCAGAGATTTCTTTGGAGTATGCAGGGGATGTTATTGGTGGGGATGTTAATTTCCTGAAGCCAGTACTGGAAAATGATATATATTATCCTTTAGACAAGTGGGTTTTTCATAGCAAGACATATGCTGGAGCAGTGGAAGAGACAGGGAATACAAGAGAGATTCCCATATATGAAAGATTCTTTGGCGGAGGAATAGGAACAGTAAGGGGATATGAAGAAAGAACTCTGGGGCCCAAGGATGCCGAGGGCCATCCGTTGGGTGGCCAGGCAATATTTGCCCAGAATTTTGAGTTGATATATCCTTTATATCAGGATATACTTAAAGGTGTTTTATTTTTTGATGTGGGTAATGTATGGGAGAACTGGAATAGTATTGATGAGTTGCGTAAAGGTATAGGTGCAGGGATTAAGGTAGTTGTTCCTTTCTTTAATGCACCTCTTGAGATTTATTATGGATATGCCCTTGATAGGAAGGATGGTGAGCCAGAGGGCAGGTTCCATATAGGTATGTGGTTTGGATTTTAACTATGGGGGGGAAGATGAATATGCTGGGTAATAGATTGCTCAGGGTGTTGGCTGTAAGTATTATATTTTCAGGGATTGCCTTTGCACAGACAGTAAAGATTGGATATGTTGATGTAAAAAAAGTATATTATAAATACGATAAGGCACTTAAACTTGAAGAAGCATTCAATAAAGATGTTGAGAAGGTGTCTGAACTGGAAAACAGCATAAAAAAGATGCAGTCAGATTACGAGCAGAAAAAAGATATTATGAAACCAGAGGAAAGAATAAACAAAGAAGCAGAACTAAAACTTAAGATTCAGGAATATCAAACTGTTTTAGGTGAGTTTAAGAAAAAAATGGATGAGAAACAAAAGGAAACAGAAAAGATAGTGGAGGAGATAAAGAAAGAAGTTCAGGCATATGGAGAAAAGAGTAAATATACTCTGATTTTATCTTCCATAGGTATTCTTTATTCTGGTGCAGATGTTGTTGATGTCACAGATGAAATAATAAAAATTATGAATAAGAAAACAGGAGATACAAAGTGAAACTTACAGTCAAGGAGATCGCATCTCTTGTAGATGGAGTTATTATTGGTAAGGAAGATACTGTCATTACAGGCATCTCAGGTATAAAAGAAGCAAAAGAGGGAGAGATTACCTTTATTGCCAATAACAAATACAGGCCACTTTTAAAGTCAACGAGAGCATCAGCTGTGATCGTCCCGCGTGATATAAATAACACAGTAGATGCAACACTCATTCAGGTTGAAAATCCTTCTCTCGCATTTGCAAAGATAATGGTTCTCGTTGGTCCTGAACCCATAATATTCAACCCCGGGATAGATAAGACAGCTATTATAGGTAAAAATGTTGTTCTTGGGAGGAATGTATCTATTCAGCCCTATGCAGTAATAGCCGACAATGCTGAGATAGGAGATGGGTCTATTATAGGTGCCTGTGTATATATAGGCCATTATACAAAGATAGGAAAGGACTGTCTTATATATCCACATGTAATAATAAGAGAAAGGGTTAAGATAGGAGACAGGGTTATAATACATCCGGGGACTGTTATAGGTGGTGATGGATTTGGTTTTGCCACTGTTAAAGGTGTCCACCATAAGATTCCACAGATAGGAACTGTTGAGATAGGAAATGATGTAGAGATTGGGTCAAATGTTACCATAGACAGGGCAAGGTTTGACAGGACATATATTGGCAACGGTGTGAAGATAGATAATCTTGTACAGATAGCCCATAATGTCTATATTGGAGAAAATACAATTGTGGTGGCACAGGTTGGCATATCAGGTAGCACTGTGATAGGGAAGAATGTAATAATAGCAGGACAGGCAGGGATTATTGGACATATTACAGTGGGAGATAATTCTATTATCGGAGGGAAGGCAGGTGTAACCAAGAATGTACCTCCCAATGTCCATGTAACAGGATTTCCAGCAAGGGAAAAATGGGAGGATATGAGGCTACAGGTATACTCAAGAAAACATCTGGAGGTAATAGAGAAGGTTAAAAAATTAGAAGATAAGATTGAAAAACTAGAAAAGAAGATAAGGGAGATATATGGAGAAGAGCCAGAAGACCATTGAAAAAAGTGTGGAGATAGAAGGAATAGGACTTCATACAGGGGAGCGAAGTAAACTTGTATTTCGTCCTGCTCCTGCAGATACAGGGATTGTCTTTATGAAAAGAAATGGCTCTCAGAGTGAAATGATAAAACCAGAGATAGACAACCTTCTTGATACGACGAAGTTTCCCCGCAGAACATCTATAGGAAACGATTGTGTGCAGGTTCATACAGTTGAACATCTTCTATCAGCACTTTATGCAATGGAGATAGACAATATTTTAATTGAAATAAATGGAAATGAATGTCCTGGGCTGGATGGAAGTGCACAACTATTTGTTGATACTATCAAGAAGGCAGGAATAAAGGAGTTGAATAAGAAAAAAAATATCTTCACAGTGAAGGAACCAATATATATCTCAGAGAACAATAGTCACATAATTGCTCTGCCATCAAGTGAGTTGAAGATATCTTATATTCTTGATTATCCCGGTACCACCCTTGGCTCTCAATATGCTTCCTATTCTATCACGCCTGAGATATATGAAAAGGAGATAGCGCCTGCAAGGACCTTCTGCCTTAAAGAAGAGATTGGACCACTGAAGAAAATGGGATTGGGTAAAGGGTCTGATTATAAGAACACACTGGTCATTGATAAGAACAGAGGTCTTATAGATAACCAGTTCAGATTTAAAGATGAACCGGTAAGGCATAAGATAAGCGATCTCATCGGGGATATTGCCCTTTTCGGAAGTTATATAGCAGGGCATATAATAGGGATAAAGAGTGGTCATTCACTGAACACACGATTTATCAGAAAGATGAAGGTACTCCAGGAAAGAGAAAAGATAGCTATAGATAATAAAGATTATCAAGGAAATGGTGTCCTTTATGCTGAGGATATATGTAAGATTATTCCACACAGATACCCGTTTTTACTTGTGGACAGGATAGTTGATCTAAATGATAATAAAGCAATTGGGATTAAAAACGTAAGTATGAATGAGTGGTTTTTTCAGGGACACTTCCCCGGTAAGCCCATAATGCCAGGGGTATTAATTGTTGAAGCGATGGCACAGGTTGGTGGAGTTCTGATGCTGCATAGAGATGAAAACAGAGGAAAACTTGCATATTTTATGAGTATAGAGCAGGTGAAGTTTAGAAAAGCGGTGAGGCCTGGCTGTCAACTTATTTTACAGGTAGAGGTCTTAAAGTCTAAAGGAAGGGTTGCACGTCTTCAAGGCAAGGCATTTGTAGATGGAACTGTTGTTACAGAAGGAACCTTTATGTCTACCATAGTAGATGAATAAGTAGTCCCTTTCAGAAAGAATAAACAGGAAAAATATCTAAAGATGGCAAAGATACATCCTACGGCAATTATCTCTCCCGATGTTTTTATAGACCCTGATGGCTCAACAGAGATAGGTCCTTATACTATCATTGAAGGTAATGTTACAATTCATAAAGGATGCAGGATAGGTCCGTATGTTCATATTCAGGGTTATACAGAGATAGGAGCAGGATGCCGTATTTTTACAGGGGCAATTATAGGTAGTATGCCACAGGACCTAAAGTATAAGGGTGGGAAGACATACCTGAAGATAGGGGAAAGAAACACAATAAGAGAATTTGTTACGATAAATACTGCGACATCTGAAGGAGAAAGCACAATTATTGGTAGTAATAACCTTATAATGGCTTATGTTCATATCGCACATAATTGTATTATAGGCAACAGTGTAATTATAGCAAATGGTGGAACACTTGCAGGCCATGTGGTGATTGATGATTTTGCAGTAATAGGAGGACTTGTTGGTATACATCAGTTTTGCAGGGTGGGTAGATATTCCATTATAGGGGGTTGTTCCAAGATTACAAAAGATATAGTTCCTTTTGTTATTGCAGATGGTCATCCTGCAGTTCCTCATGGGATTAACAAGATAGGGTTGCAAAGGAAAAACTTCTCTCCTGAAAAGATAGCACATATAGAAGAGATATACAGAATCCTCTTCCGTTCCGGGCTCAATGTATCGGAGGCAATGGTTGAACTGGAAAAGATTGGAAGAACAGAAGAGGTTGTCTGTATGATTGACTTTATCAAAAACTCCAGCCGCGGTATTGCGAGATAAAATATACAAAATGGAAAGGGAACGCACAGGACTTTTTATAAGTGATGATGAATTCTCTGTCTATGTTTATAAAAAACTTAAGAGTAAAGGAATGAAAGTATATCCCATTTCTTTTACTCCTTGTAGTTTTGTCAAACCACGAATATTCCAGCTGGGAGATATAGGCGATATCTTAGGGTATCTTAAAAAAGAAGGGATAAAAAAACTGGTTTTTGTAGGGAAGGTTCCTGCTGAAGCCATTTTAGGGAAGGTGCATCCATCTTCTGATATTTTTTTCAAGGGTGAAGAGCCATTGTGTGGCGAAAACATTCTCAAAAATCTGGCAGATTTTCTGAAGAAGGAAGATATAGATGTTATGTCACTTACAGATGTTTTGTATGATGAACTTGCTGAAGAAAAACTCTATACAGATATACCCTTACAGATATCCGAAAAAAGAGATATAGAGACGGGAGTTAGGTTCATTAGAAATATTATGAAATATAGAGCTGGACAATCTGTAGTTGTAAAGAGGGGGATGATAGTTGCCGTTGAGGGAATAGAAGGAACCGATGAGATGATCAGACGGGCGGGAAGATACTGTAGTGATTTTGTTGTGGTTAAGATGGCAGGGAGATACAAAGATGAAAGGTTTGATATGCCCGTTATAGGGCCACATACAATAGAGGTTCTTTCAGAAGCAGGAGGCAGTGCCATTGCTGTTGAGTCAGGCAGGACCATTATATTGAATTCTTCCAAAATAGTATCCCTCTGTAATAAAAACAGGATAACACTTATAGGAATTAAAGGAGAGTAGATGATAGTAAAAGAAGGAAAAGAAGAACTACTTACATATCTTGAGGATGCCTCAAACTTCCGTGAAGGTAATGCAGAAAAACTATATATCCCTGAGGATGAGAGGGAACTTATATATATCCTGACTGATTGTGCAAAAAGTAATATACCTGTTACCATATCCAGTGGTGGAACAGGAACTGTTGGAGGCAGAATACCGAAGGGAGGGATTATTATCTCTATGGAGAAGTTGAACAGGATACTTAAGATAGATAGAGAGGAAAAATCTGCTATATTACAAGCAGGTGTTGTGGTCAATGACTTCTTAAATCTTATAGATAAAGATGGCCTTTTCTATCCACCTTTTCCAACAGAAAGAACGGCATTTATAGGCGGAAATGTCGCAACAAATGCTTCAGGAGAATACAGTTTCAGGTTTGGCCCAACACGCAGATATGTAAAAAAAATCAGGATGGTCCTTACGGATGGCAGGATACTTAAAATAGAAAGGGATACAATCTACGAAAGAAATGGGATAATTGATTATGGTATTTTTAAGGTTCCACTACCTTCTTACAGGACCCCTCCTGTAAAGTGTTCTGCCGGTTATTTCTCTCAGGAAGGAATGGATGGTATAGACCTTGTGATTGGTTCTGAGGGAACACTCGGGGTGATTACAGAAGTAAATGTCTCTTTAATAGATGCACTTCCACCAAGGTTTATTATTATTATCTTTTTGAAGGATGAAGAAGGTATCCCCTTAGTTGTTAAGGAAATCAGGGATGGATACAGGGATAACATCTTTTCCTTAGAGTTTTTTGACAGTGGTAGTTTAAGGTTTTTAAAGGATGATTTTCCATCTATACCTGATGATACCTGTGCAATATATGTAGAGAGTATTTCCACCACAGAAGAGATGGAAAGATGGGTAGATATTGCAGAAAGGTATAATGCAGCAGATACCTGGCTTGCTGAGGACAGGAAAAATTATGAAAAACTTATTGACTTCAGGCACCGTCTTCCTGAAAATATAAATGCCTATTTCAAAAAGATAGGGATTGTAAAGGTAGCAATGGACATAGCGGTTCCTGAAAGTAGTTTTCCTGAGGTGTATGGTTTTTATAGAAGCATTATGAAAAGTGAGAAGATACACTCCATCCTTTTCGGGCACATAGGCGAAAACCACCTGCATTTTAACCTTTTTCCAGAGAGTGATGGAGAAAAAAAAAGGGCAAAAGAGATTTATGAGATGTGTGTAAGGAAGGCACTTTCCCTAGGTGGTACAGTTGCAGCAGAGCATGGAATAGGAAAAATAAAACACCGGTGGCTTGAAATGATGTATGGGATAGAAGGGCTGAAGGAAATGGCAGAGATAAAAAAGATATTTGACCCATACTGTATACTGGGGCTCGATAACATATTTCCAGTAGAACTGTTGAGAAAAAAATGAAAGGGATAATTGACTTTCATACACATTCCTTTCCTGATACACTTGCTGAAAAGGCAATAGGATTGCTTGAAAAAGAGGGTGGTATCCCTGCGAAATTAGATGGAAGGATTTCTTCACTGCTATCATCTATGGACAGATACGGTATAGAAAAGAGTGTTGTATGTTCCATCGCTACAAAGCCATCCCAGTTTGACTCCATATTGAAGTGGTCGGAGACAATAGCAACGGACAGGATTATACCTTTTCCATCTATCCATCCGGACGATCCGCAGGCGATTGAGAAGGTGGAAATTATAAAAAAGAGGGGATTTAAAGGAATAAAGATGCATCCTTACTATCAGGACTTTAATATCAATGACAGGAAGATGTTTCCTATTTATCAGAAGATAAATGATGAAGGTCTTATTTTAGTGCTACACACTGGCTTTGACTTTGCTTTTGAAAGGATACGAAAAGCAGACCCTGAAAAGATAATGGAAATAAAGAGTGCAATTCCATCTCTTAAACTGGTTACAACACATTTAGGCGCATGGGAGGACTGGGATGAGGTAAAAAGGTGGATGCTTGGTAAAGAGATTTATATGGAGATCTCCTATTCTCTTGAATTCCTTAGTCAAAAGGAGGCAAGGGATATAATTATGAACCACCCTGAAGGATATATTTTTTTCGGCACGGATTCTCCCTGGACAGACCAGGGAAAGACACTGGGACTCTTTAAATCACTTGGCCTTCCTTTCCATCTTGAGATGAAGATTTTAAGAGAAAACGCGATTTCCTTACTTTCATCTGTCCGATGTTGATAGAAAAAGGTGTTTATTATAAAATAAAAAGAGTTTTAAATTCTTGTAACTTTCGACCATGAAAATCATTGCTTTTTCCAATCAGAAAGGTGGAACAGGAAAGACCACTATCTGTGTGAATACTGCTGCTGCACTCGTAAAGGAAGGGGAAAGAGTGTTGCTTATTGACCTTGACCCACAAGGTAATGCTACTGTCAGCGTCGGAGTTCACCTCAAACCAGAAGACCTCACGATGGCTGAATTTCTTCTTGATAATGCAAGAATTGAAGATGTTATGGTTGACAGTTACCTGCCGGATTTATCAGTAATTCCTTCGGATACAACCCTTGCCCATATTGAGGTTGAAATTATATCAAGAAGTAAAAGCCAGTTTTTGCTGAAAAAGTCCCTGGATAAAAACAGGGATGTACTTAATTCTTTTGACTTTGTCTTTATTGACTGTCCACCGTCTCTCTCGCTACTTACAGTTAATGGTCTCTGTGCATCTGATTATGTCATTGTTCCAGTGCTTTGTGATTACCTTTCCCTTGAGGGGCTTTCTCATATAATAGAGACAGTAAGAGAGATAAAGTCAAAACTTAATCCTTCACTTGAGATACTTGGAATACTGCCAAATATGATTGACAGGCGTCTCCGTATAACAGAAGAAAGCATCTCTCTGTTAAAAAAAGAGTTCGGTGATATTGTCTTCAGACAGGGCATAAGCACCTGTAGCAGGTTAAGAGAGGCACCGTCTTTTGGAAAGGCCATATTTGACTATGCAGGAGGTTCATCGGTTTCAGATGATTTTCTGGTAGTTGCCAGAGAGATTAAAAGGAGAATAAAATGAGCAGATTAGGGCCACAGGCAAAAAAACTTTTTGATTATGATGCTTCCGGCAGGGAAAGAAAAGAAGAGGCAGGGAAGGAAAAAATGAGAGGTAAGAAATATACCTTTATCCTTCCCGTGGACCTGATGAAGAAGGTAAAACATAGTGCTGTGGAGCAGGAAAAGACCATCTCTGAGTGGCTTACCGATGCAATAAAAAAACACCTTTCAGGTTGACATTTATATTATTTAGTAGTAAAATTAAAATATGCCTACAAAGAAAGAAGTAATCAACATTATATCAAACATTGGCTTATGGGATAAAAAATCTATAGATGCAGCACTTGAAGAGCAGGAAGCAACAGGGAATTCACTGAAAGAGGTTTTTCAGAATAGAGGGATGCTTCCATTTGGAGAGGTTTCACCTTCTTTTTATTTTCAGTTAGGTATAGTTCAAAAGGAGCTCCCACCACGAGAGATACCTGCCGATTTGTTAACTGTCATCCCACCGAAGATAGCAAGAAACCACAGGATAGTTCCTTGGGACAGAAGGGAAGATGGAAGGTTTATTCTCGTTTCAGATGACCCTCTAAATATACTTGCTGCTGACTATTTTAAGAAGATTATAGGTATGGAAGGGATAAAAGAGGTTGAAGTTATGATAACCTTTCCATCGGAGATGGACCAGTTGCTTGAGAAATACTATGGCAAGGAGACGATGGAAGACCTGACCCAGATGCTTCAGGAGGCAAGCAGTGCCACAATAGACCTTGAACTACCTGAAGCAGAGGTTGAGGGAGAAGATGAAGAGACAATTGCTCTGCAGGCACCTGTTGTTAAGATATGCAATCTTATCTTTGTTGAAGCATTAAGAAGAAGGGCAAGTGATATACATCTTGAACCACTTGAGAAAAAATTCAGGGTCAGGTTCCGTATAGATGGTGTGCTTTACGAGGTGGTATCCCCCCCTAAGAGAATAGAAAAGGCAGTTATTGCAAGAATAAAGCTGATGGCAAAAATGGACCTTGCAGAAAAACGCTTACCGCAGGATGGAAGGATAATGCTTGATATCGGCGGCAGGCCCATTGATTTCCGGGTTTCTTCACTTCCTGGCATTTATGGAGAGAGTATGGTCTTAAGAATCCTTGATAAGACATCTATGTTAAAAGGGCTTGAAGAACTCGGATTCTTGCCCGATGATTTTGAGAGGTGGAAAGAGTTATTAAAATATTCAGCAGGTCTTATACTTGTAACAGGGCCCACCGGTTCAGGCAAGACGACAACACTTTACGCCGCTTTAAATGCATTAAACACAATGGACAGGAAACTGATGACTGTAGAAGAGCCGGTTGAATATCAAATACCGGGAATAAACCAGACCCCTGTGAATACAGAGATTGGACTTACCTTTGCTTCTGTATTGAGGTCTTTTTTAAGGCAGTCACCGGATATTATACTCGTTGGTGAAATACGTGATTTTGAAACAGCAGATATTGCAGTGAGAGCAGCCCTTACAGGACACCTTGTCTTCAGTACACTCCATACAAATGATGCACCGGGAGCCATCACACGTTTGATAGATATGGGAGTCCCTCCCTTCCTTATTGCTTCTTCAGTTCAAGGAGTGATGGCACAACGATTGGTAAGGGTTCTCTGTCCTTACTGTAAAGAAAAGATAGAGCCGGATGAGGAGATGAAGAGGAAGTTGAGGGTTCAAGAAGGGGAAGAACTAAATGTATGCATACCAAAAGGATGTAATGAATGT
>Ga0123519_10002753_pt1 | contig 29430 bp, 34 predicted proteins | sample YelNatPaOPRAMG02_FD_87396 | JGI IMG/M metagenome (GOLD analysis project Ga0123519, IMG submission 87396) | Hot spring microbial communities from Yellowstone National Park - Yellowstone National Park OP-RAMG-02 (version 2) | ecosystem: Environmental > Aquatic > Thermal springs > Hot (42-90C) ... | reverse complement strand
AGCCTTGGTAGGCCATTACCCTACCAACTAGCTGATAGGACGCAAGCTCATCCTTAAGCAGAAGTCCTTGCGGACAACCTTTATCCTGATAAACTTATGTCCATCAGGACACATCGGGTATTACTCCTGCTTTCGCAGGGCTATCCCCGTCTTAAGGGTAGATTACTTACGTATTACTCACCCGTCTGCCGCTATCACGTTTTCGCCTTCAAGCTAACCTTGCGGCTAACTCGTTGGCTAAAACGGATCGCTCGACTTGCATGCCTAATCCACGCCGCCAGCGTTCACTCTGAGCCAGGATCAAACCCTCCGAAAAAAGTTTGATAAAGGCTCTTGTTTATACAGGCCCACTATTCTCAAAGAGCAAGTTACAAAAAAAGCGCCCGACTGGACGCCTTTTATCTTCACTTCTAATAAAAGTCGGGAAAATAACTATCCAAACTTGTCAAAATTGCTTTTTTTCACTATCTTTTTTATTTTTAGAGTATATACATATATAACAAAACTTCTTAATTTTGTCAAGTATTTTTTTTTAAAAAGTAGTGTCAAGAATTTTTCGAAACAGAAAACATAAAATAATTAGCGCATAAAAAATAAAAATTTCCTTTATTGTTTACAAAATTATATTTTTTTATTATAATTTAATTGTTATGTATCTTGAATTTTACGGTTTAAAAGAGCATCCTTTCAATGTAACAGCGGACCCTAATTTTTTGTTCTTTAGCAAAAAACATAAAGAGGCGCTAAGTTGCCTTTATTACGGCGTAGACCAAAGAAAAGGACTTATCGTATTAACCGGAGAAATTGGGACAGGCAAAACCACTCTATGCCGCGCTTTTCTCAATCAAATATCCAAAAGCATAAAGACCGCTTTCATTATTAATCCTTTTTTATCGGGTCTGCAATTATTAAAAGCGATCGCTGATGATTTAGGCATACAGATTTTAGGAAAAACAAAATTATCTTTTATATTAGAGTTAAACAAATTCCTTATAAAGCAATCAGAAGCTGGCAATAATGTGGTTTTAATTATCGATGAAGCGCAAAATTTAAAAGCGAAGGAGTTGGAAGAGATACGCCTATTATCTAATTTAGAAACCGAAAAGCATAAACTCTTACAGATAATTTTAGTTGGTCAGCCGGAATTAAACCAAAAACTGCAACTTTACAATTTAAGGCAGCTTAAACAAAGGGTAATGGTGCATTATCACATTTTACCTTTAGATGAAGATGAGACGAGCAGTTATATTTACCATCGCTTAACGGTCGCCGGTTGCGATGGCAGCATTAAATTTAGCCCTTTGGCAATTAAAAAAATATACGGATTTTCCCAAGGGACTCCGCGTTTAATAAATCTTATCTGCGACCGCGTTTTACTCTTGGGATTTATCCGCGAAAAAAGATATATCGACGAAGAGATGATTGGCTTATGTATAAATGAAATCAGTCAAATATTAGAATGAGCATTATTCACGAAGCATTAAAAAAAGTCGAGCAAAATATCTCTACAAATAATCGGAATAAAACAAAAAAAAATAAAAGATGGTTTTATCTTTTTGTTTATACATCATTAATGATTCTTGGGTTTTCTGCCGCTAATTTTATCTACAATACCATTAACCAACCTCTGCCTAAAAAAGAAAACAATTCGTTTAGCAAAAAAAATAAGCCGGATATCGTACATAAAGATATCGTATATAAAGAAGATGCGCTTTTTCTTAAAGACAATTCAACCGTTATCACTCCTGAAGTGAAAAAAACATCCGAAGAAGAATTGATGTTAAACGGCATATTCTATGACCCTCAAAATCCATATGTAATCATCAATGACCGCGTTTTAAAGAAGGGAGACTATATTAAAGGGTATTTAATAAAAAATATCTATAAAGATAAAGTGGAACTTGATATGGATAATCAAACCGTTGAGCTAAAAATGCAGAACTAATAATGGATATTTATTGTCTGCTGAATCAGCTTTAAAGGGATATTCTCTTTAACAAATGGCTTCTCCAAACCCTTAACCAAAACAAACCTATTCTCTTTATCTTTAAATTTTTTATCGTAATAATACGCCTTAATAATATCATTAATGCGGATTTTATTCTTTATATGCACCGGCAAACCTATTTTTCTTAACAGGTTCTTTATCCGTTCGTAAAGCGCAAAAGAATTGACTCCCAACTTTACCCCAATCATTAAAGCCACTAACATTCCGATAGCGATCGCTTCTCCATGCGTGTACATTCTATAATCACTCGCCGCTTCCAAAGCATGGCCAATTGTATGCCCAAAATTTAAAATTGTCCTAATCATATATTTTTCTTTTTCGTCCATTTCTACAATTTCTGCTTTTATCTTTGCACAACGGTAAACAAGCGGCTCCATAATCTCTTCGTTGCCTTTCAAAATATCGGGATAATAATCATCGATATAATCTAAAATACTAGAGTCTTTGATTATCCCGTATTTTATCGCCTCCGCCAATCCTGAACGCATCTGTCTTAAACTCAAACTTTTAAGTAATGAAACATCTATCAACACCAGATGGGGCTGATAAAAACTTCCTATTAAATTTTTTGCCTCCTTTAAGTCCACGCCGGTTTTCCCGCCGATACTAGAATCTATCTGCGCCAACAAAGTAGTGGGAATCTGTATATAAGGAATACCGCGTTTATAAATTGAAGCGATAAAACCTGCCACATCCCCTACCACTCCTCCGCCAAAAGCGGTGATAAATACCCCTTTTCTATGCTCAAATTTTAAGATTTCTTTTATAACTTTAAGGCAAAGGTGTGCTGATTTTGCCTTTTCGCTATCTTCAATTAACCGGAAAAAAAACCCTATCTTCTCCTTATTTAAAGAATCTCTTAATGCATTGCCGTAATTTTTATCTATCAAAGCATTGGTGATTACGCAAGTTTTCTGTCCTATTTCTAAATCTTTAATCAATTCCCCGGCGTGTTTAAGTAGACCTCTCTTAATAATGATATCGTACTTATGTTCCTTAAGATTTACAGTAATTTTTTTCATATTCTCATTAATCCAAAAAGTTTAACCATTATATTTAAAGAAGGCAGAATTATCGTTTCAGCAAACCCCATCCATAAGATTAACATTATAATTATAATTCCATAGGGTTCAAGTCGGGCATACAGATACGAAAAACGGGAAGGCAAAATTCCCATTACAATACGTGAACCATCTAAAGGAGGAATAGGAATAAGATTAAATATACCCAAAATCAAACTGATAACCGCTAAATAATTTAAAATAATGGTTAAAAGACTTTGGGATGGGATAAACCTGATCATCAATCCTATAAAAAAAGCTAATAATATGTTAGCCAATGGCCCGGCTATGCCTATCCATATAATATCTCTTTTGGGATTTCTCAATAACCAATGATTTATAGGCACTGGCTTGGCTGCCCCAAAGATAAATCTGCCCTTAGTAATAATAAATAAAAAAAATGGCATTAATAAAGTGGCTAAGGGGTCAATATGGACAAGGGGATTTAATGAAAGCCTGCCCATTAATTTTGGGGTAGTATCTCCACAGCGATAAGCAACCCAACTATGCGCAAACTCATGGATGCTGACCACCAACATAAGAAGCAGCCAATACAAAAAAAAACTTAAAATAAGCAATTTTTACCTCTGCGTTATTTTGCGCTTTTGCTGGCGGGGTTACCGGTAGAAGTTTTTGTTTCCGTAGCAGTAGCGGTGGCGGCGGCCTCTTGGGGCTTTTCCGCAGCTTTTTCTTTCTTTATCTTTATTCTTACCACCTTTACTTTAGGCAAGCCAAAGATGGAATCTTCCTTCTTCCACTGACCGCTACTCATTAAAATTTTTATTTTTTCATGGCGTTTAAGCACGCTGCGTATCTGAGCTTTCTCTGTTTTCAATTTTAATGAAGGATGTATAGACATTTTTAAAACCTCCTTATAAAGCAATCTCCGTATTGTTTTTTAAGATGTGCAAGAACCATCTCTGCTTCTTGGCGCTTAAAAAATGTTCCCACGCACAAAAGAATATAGTCTCCTTTATTTAATAATAAAGTATTAAAACCTTTATTTTTAAGCCGTTTCGCTTCTTTTTCTGCATAAGCAGGACTTCGATAAGTAGCAATCTGTATCGCATAGCCGGATCTGTTATTCTTCTCTACGGGCTTTTGCGGTAATTTTTGAATCCTATTTTCTAAAGATGCAGGTTCTTCTTTTTTCTTTTTCTCTAACGAGATTTCCTTTTCTGTCAACAAAGCAGGTGATTTTTCTCCTGTTGCTATCACATTATCTATCGGTTTGGAATCTTTCACTAAACTATCATTTGCTAAAAATGGCTTTCTCCCCTGATATACCCCAAAACAATAAGCGCTAATACACGCAATCATAAGGAAAAAAATAAACAGGACCGCTCTTTCATGCTTTTTTATATAACCTTGCTCAAAATAAGATACATTGTCTTTATTATTTTTGCCTAAAGAAAACATTTCTAACTGCATAAATCTTACCCCTTTTTCTTATCAATTATCTTATCTAATTATATATTATCTACCTTATTAATTGCAAGTATTTTTTAAATTATTAATTGCAAGTATTTTTTAAATTTAACGTCCTTTGTCACTTTTAAAAATGCTTCCACTATTTTTGGGTCAAATTGTGTGCCGCTTTTCATTTTGATTTCATTTATCGCGGATTCCACATCCATTTTACCGCGGTAAGGACGACCATAAACCATCGCTTCAAAAGCATCCGCCAAAGCCATAATCCTTGCTCCTAACGGTATCTTTTCCCCTTTTAATTCTGAAGGGTATCCTTTGCCATCGTACCTTTCATGATGGTGTAGAATTATGGGTATAACCGGCTTTAAACTCTCTAGATATCGAATTATTTTTACTCCTTTAACCGGATGGCCCTTTATAATCTTAAACTCTTTGCGCGTAAGTTTGGTAGTTTTAGTAAGAATATCCAAAGGTATATCCAATTTGCCGGCATCATGCAAAAGACTGGCATAACGCAATGTTTCAATAAAAGATTCACCCAAATTCATCTTTTGCGCGATATTGACGACTAATCTACTAAAATAAGGAGAATGCGAATAACCCTGAGGCAAACGGCTATCCAATAAAGTGATTAATGATTTAATTGATCCTAAAATTATCTTCCTCTGCTCTTCGCATAACTGGATATTCTTTATCCCCATCACCATTTGTTCTGCTAACGTCATAAGAAACTGCTGATCCAGATGGTCAAAGAAAACAGCTTCGTTTCTTCTCCAAACAATAATAAAACCAATTATATCGTCGCTAATAAGCGGCACCCCTAAAAGATGCGAGTTTAAGATAGAATTAGAAGAATTAATTATGCGCCTTTCCAAAGAATTAACGATTTTCACCCTTTTATGTACGATATACTTCTTCTTTGCAGAAACCGCGCACCTGATAATGGAGTAATTTTTAGAGTTATCCAAAAGAACAATCAAACATCTGTTTACATTTAATAACTGAAAAATCGATTTAGCCATGCGCATAATGAGATCGCTTAAATCAAAAGTAGAGTTTATTACTCGATAAAAACTATGCAAAGAAGAAAAAAGAATTTTATACTTTTTCGTAAGGGTCGAATAATTTTTTGTACTCATTTTGCGCAAATCGGTCGGTCATACCGGCAATATAATCACAAACAACCCGGTAAAGCCCATCCCTTTTTATCCTTTTCTGAATATGGTCGGGCAGAACGCCGGGATTGTTAATGTAAGACTTAAAAAGTTGCTGAATAAAATGTTTCGCTTTATTTGCCATCCTTATTACGCGGTAGTTGTTATAAAGATTATTTTTAAGAAATTCTCTCAAGGAAAGCCTTTTCTCTAGCAAAGAATCGCTAAAATTAGCGGTCTTTTTTTTATATTTTTTAATATCCATAAAATTATCTATTTGCATCTTCGTTATATTTCTAAGGGTATTCTGGATTAAATCGGTAACCTGCAGGTCTATAAGCTGCCTAATGATCAAATATTTTTTTTCTGCATCTGACAGACGATGATACTGTTTGCTTACCTTCTTATAAACGTCATTCCAAAGTTCAACCTTTTTTAAATCTTCTTCGTGAATTAAACCGGAAGTAAGCCCGTCGTCCAAATCATGATTATCGTAGGCAATCTCATCTGCCAGATCCACAATCTGGGCTTCCAATGTGCTTACCTCCTGAGGCAATAATTCTTTTAATAATACTGCTTTATCAAAGGCAGAAGAATGTTTGACGATTCCTTCTCTTACCTCCCAGGTTAAATTAAGTCCGGGAAAATCAGGGTACCTTTCCTCCAAAACATCCACCACCCGTAAACCCTGCAAATTATGGTTAAAGCCGCCGTAACGATGCATTAGTTCATTTAATATATCTTCTCCACTATGGCCAAAAGGGGTATGTCCCAAATCATGCGCCAAGGCAATCGCCTCCACCAGATCTACATTCAACCTTAAGGCAGTGGCGATAGTGCGCGCGATTTGCGATACCTCTAAAGTATGAGTAAGGCGGGTACGATAATAATCGCCCTCATGGATTACGAATACTTGGGTTTTGTATTCTAATCTACGGAAAGCGGCGCTGTGAATTATCCGATCGCGGTCGCGTTGATAACATGAGCGGTAAAAGTGTTCCTTTTCTCTGTATTTCCTTCCGCGGCTCTGATAACTATGCATCGCATAACTAGCGAGTATCCTATTCTCGTAATTCTTTATATTAAAATTTGACAGATGATGATGGTTAACGACTGTTTTTGCCATTTTTTAATAATGTTTTATATAATTCATCCAATGATTGGGAAATTATCTTTGTTGAAAAAACTGTGGGCATAAAATTGGTGTCTGCTTTCCAACGAGGAACAATATGAATATGCAAATGTCCTTTTACGCCCGCACCAGCAATCTCTGACAAATTTATACCTAAATTATAACCTTGCGGTTTTAATATTCTATCAAGCAGTTTCATCGACCGGTTAACCAACTTAAAAATATCCAACACCTCTTTATAGTCCAAAAGATAGAGCTTATCCGTGTGTTTTAAAGGAAAAACCATAGCATGCCCATTATTGTAAGGATAGATGTTAAGCATCGCCATAGAGTAAAGTCCTTTTAAAAAAACATAATTTTGCTGAGGGTTTTTCTTTGCCCGGCAAAATATACAGCCCTTCTCTTTTTTGCCTTTTATATATCCTATTCTCCATGGAGCCCAGATTAATTCCATCGTCATTTTATCTTTATTATATCAGTTTTTTTGATTATTCCCTTTTCAATTTCTAAAATTCCATAAGAGTTAAAAGGGGCGTATATTTTGTCCGTAGGTGAACCGGGATTAAAATATAAAATACCGTCTTCCCTTGTAACCAAAGCCTGATGCGAATGCCCAAACACGACAATCTGTAGATTGTCCTCTTTAAAAACCTCTTTTAACAGAGGGATAATATTTTCGGCTGCTCCTTTGCCATGAAAAAGGCCTATGCGCAAACCTTCGTATTCTAAAATTATTTTCTGCGGTAATTTTTGTCTTACCGCTGGATAATCCATATTACCATAAACCGCAAATACTTCGCCAGCAATTTTTTTCAGAATATCAAAAACCTTTAAATCCACCAAATCTCCTGCGTGCAAAATAACATCCGCGCCTTTTAAACCAGAAATAACTTCCTGCGGCAAGGCATCTACCTGTTCAGGAATATGCGTATCAGAAAGTATACCGATTTTCATCTAAATAATTATCCCCGGCCGGTTGAATAATTCGCAAAGCAAGTTTACGCTTTTTATATCCCAAGTTATAATCTTTTCTTCTTTTGCTCTAAGCTGGGTATTTATATCCAACGGTTGAAAAGTAACAATGATCTTTCTTTGTTTTTTCTCTTTGTATTTTTTGCACTCTTTTACAAATTCTACAATATCCGCTTCCTTTAAAGAATGGTAATTCAGCGCTATAATCCATAAATAATTATTGGCGCGCGCCAATAATCCTTCATTTATGCTCGGAAAACTAAAAAATAACGGCTTTATCTCCCGAAAATTTACCAATTTCAATTTACGGTTATCAATATCCGCATAATCATTTTCAAAAAGATGCATAATCTCTATAAGTTTATCTAATGGCTTTTTAGAGGCATCGGATACAAATTCCTGATAAAGTTTTTCTAACTCCTCTTTAAATTTATCCCTTTGACCATAAAAATTAAAGTTGTGCAAATCGGTTTTTTTCTGATAGACAAACTTTAACCATAAGCCGAACAACCGATCATTAACCTTGTAAAAATCGCCATTCTTAGAAATTATATCTTCCTGCAACATCTGATGGAGCATCTTATTAATATATTTTTTCTGCATATAAGAAAGGGTTTCTATCATATCCTTAAGGCGATTATACCCCTTAGAAATGGAGTACAGAATTCTTATTGCTTCCGGCGGGATGCCCAATTCCAAAAATCTATTCAGATAACCGTGAAAATGCCGGTTTAAAGCGCCTGTTTCATCAAAAAGCAACTCTAGTAAAGCAAAAATCACCGATTCTTTGTCAATATGAGTATCCAAAAGATTCTGACTTTTGATTTTATATATGCTGTCGGAAAACATCTTTAAATAGAAAGGAACGCCTGATGAAAGACCGACCAAAAAATCCAGCGTTTTATCTTCCAAAACTAAACCATTTAACCTATCTTGCAAAAACTCTTTGGATGTCTGGTAATCAAAGGGTTCAACTTCAAACAATTCAAACTTGCCAAAAAGCAGGTTAAGATTATCGCCAAGAATCCTTTTCGTTTTAAAGCACGATGAACTTATTACCACAAACATAGTAGAGGGCTGCAAAACTAATATTTTTGCCCAATCCCGATAAAGGTTCTTTATGCCTAATTCTTCCAAAATATGAAATTCATCTAATATCACTACCGTAAATTTATCCGTCTCTTTATTTAGCAATTCCACAATAGATAAAAGTTCCATAAAAAGCGTTTCTTTTTTTCTTTTAATAGTTGCCTTTAATTCTCGAATCCTTTTTGCTGTTTTGGGGATAAATTCTTCAGCTCTATTTAGAAGGTATTCCCTTTCTTCTTTGACTTCTATCCCTTTAGTATTTAAAAAAGCGCAAAGCATATTATTGATGAATCTTTCGGCAAAAAAATACAACTCCTCTTTCTTTGCGCATATATATATAGGCAGGATTCGCTCATCGTGAAATTCATTTAAAAACTTTAAAATCAAAGAGGTCTTGCCGATGAGCTCATTACCTACAAAAGCAAGATTCTGGCGATAACCCAAAACTAAATCGTTGAAGTGTTTCTGAAGAATCTGTAAGTATGCGTTACGATCAAAAAATATCTCTTCTCTCATCGCGTTAATAATAATTATAAGCGAGGGACGGGAATCGAACCCGCAACGTCAAGCTTGGGAAGCTTGCATTCTACCATTGAATTACCCTCGCAGCTCACCAATCTAACGGCAATAATCTTCAAAAAGCTTTATTGAACAATACTTGCCGCACATAGTGCAAACTTTAGAATCCGCCAGTTTAAATAAACTCCGGTAACTAAACGCCTTTTTTGGGTCAACGCAAAAAGCAATCTGTTTAGCCCAATCGCGTTTCTTCCGATAAAGGGAAATTTTTTTATCTTTGCGCCACGCCGATTTTACGCCTTTGGCTAAATCCGCCGCATGAGCAGCAATCCGCGAAGCAATTACCCCATCCTTAACATCTTCCAAAGTAGGATGCCTTAAATGCTCCGCAGGCGTTACATAACATAGAAAATCCGCGCCGTAACTAGCGGCGATCGCCCCACCAATAGCCGCGCTGATATGATCGTAAGGCATGCCTATATCAGTTACTAACGGCCCTAAAACATAAAAGGGAATGCCTTTGCATATTTTCTTCTGAAGAATTATATTTTTGGGAATCTGATGCAAAGGGACATGTCCGGGACCTTCGATAATTACACTGACCTTCTTTTTTCTTGCGCGTTCAGCAAGTTGGGCTAATATTTTAAGCTCGTATATCTGCGCCTCATCTGTTGCGTCACAAACAGAACCCGGTCTTAAAGCATCACCCAAGCTTAAAGTAATGTCGTAACGATAAGCAATATCTAAAATCTGATCAAAGTATTCATAATAGGGGTTCTCTTTTTTATGGTAATTCATCCAGCAGGCTAAAATAGCGCCGCCTCTGCTTACTATATCTAGAATGCGCTTGCTTCTTTTTAAAACTTTTAAAGAGGCAATGTTTATCCCGGCATGAATAGTAAAAAAATCTACCCCCTGCCTTGCCTGAGCTTCTAAAACATCAAAAATGTCCTCTTTGGTCATATTCAAAAAAGTGCCCTTGCGCAAACTGGCAATCACTGCCGATTCGTATACAGGAACAGTGCCTACCGGTACTGATGAGTTATCGATAATCTTTTTTCTTATTTTCTGCAAATCCCCTGCAACGCTTAAATCCATCACCGCATCTGCGCCATACTTTATAGATACCTCTAATTTTTCTAATTCATCCTTTATCTCTATGCAATCCGAAGATGTGCCGATATTCGCATTTATTTTTGTCCTTAAACCTTTGCCTACGGCGCAAGGATTTCTTATTTCTTTTTGGTTATTATTAAGAATAACGATTTTGCCTTCGGCAATCAACTTGGCAATAATTTTTGCGGATACTCCTTCGTTGCGAGCGATTTTACGCATCAGGGGAGTGACCTTATGATTGCTTGCGAATTCACATTGGGTCATTTTTAATTATCCTTAATTGATTAAGGGCGGTATCTAAATTCTTTTTGGCGCATAACAACCTGCAAAAAGCAAATTTCTCCACTCCATATTCATCTTTTAATCTATTTATATTCGAAAAATTAATTCCGCCGATACAAAAAAAGGGAATTTTTATACTTTGTGAAATCCTTTTTAATATATTCGTACCTAATGGTAAATATTCTGATTTAATGGGTGTTTTAAAAATAGGCCCGATGCTTATATAATCCGCTCCCGTCTGTTCCGCTTCTTTTGCCTCTTTAAAAGAATGACAAGATAAGCCGATAATTTTATCTTTGCCTAACAATCTCCTTGCCAAAGGCAAGGGTAAATCGCTCTGCCCCAGATGTATGCCATCGGCATCCAAAGATTCGGCGATATCGATATAATCATTGATAATAAACAAAATATGACTTTTTTTTAAAAAAAATTTAATATCTTTTGCCAAAGAAAAAAACCTTACTTTGTTTAAAGATTTGTCGCGCAACTGCACGATATCTATAGCTTTTTTATCCGCTATTTTCTTGATTATATAAAGAGGCGAAGTAACCGCCACATTTAAATCTAAAATAAGATACAGTTTAGAGGCGTAAAGCAATTTTTTTTTCAATCCTGTATGTTTCATAACGCAGGGACTTAAATTCTTCTGATAAATTTCGGTCAATTAATTTGCTAAATTCTTCTAACACCCGTAAAGATTCTTTGCTGCGCTGCAAATTGGCAAAAAGAATATCCTGACAATTATCCCTTTTTAATTCATGGCGGATGCTTTTTTGCCCAAAATCCTCATCCTGTCTTTCTTTAATGAATTCTATTCTCTTCTGGGGAAGTTTTTCTATAAGCGTATGCAAACGGTGCCTTAAATTTTTTATCTTTCTGTAAATATAATAATTATTTAATACAAATCGGATGATATCCTCACATACCCGCAAACCTTCTTGCGCGCGATTTATATTTACATCCATAACCCTGTAGATGGGATTTTTAACCAAACCTTTCAACTATTCTTTTTATAATCTGCGTGGTGGATAACCCTTTCAAAAAAGGTATCCTTACTACCTTGCCTTTATATGATTCTACAATATCCCTTCCCACAATATCTTTTGTTTGCCAGTCCCCTCCTTTTACGAGGAAATCGGGCTTTACAATCTTAATCAATCTATAGGGAGTGGCTTGATTAAAACTTATTACAAAATCCACTGCTTCCAATGCGGCGAGGACATTCATTCTTTGTTTAAGAGGAATAATGGGACGTTTCTTGCCTTTTATCTTTTGTACCGAAGCGTCGCTATTTATCCCTACAATCAAAATATCCGCCAAATTTTTGGCTTGGGCTAAATATTTTATATGCCCCAAATGAAGCAAATCGAAACAACCATTGGTAAAAGCAATTTTTTTCTTTTTTTTTCTTAAATAAACAAGTTTATTTTTAAGTTCTTTTAAATTTAATATCTTAGGATTCACCGCTTATTATTTATTTGCAAAAACCTCTTCTATTAACTCGCAAATATTATGGCCAATCATAATATGCGCTTCTTGGATACGGGCGGTATTTTCCGAAGGCACAACGATTGCCACATCAGTCAAACTTGACAGATAAGTCCCCTTTTTGCCCGTTAAAGAAATTGTTTTCATTCCTAACTTTTTAGCGCTTATTATTCCATTGATGACATTCTTTGCTTTTCCGCTGGTAGAGATTCCTATCGCAACGTCATTTTTACGCCCTAACCCTTCAATCTGCTTTTGAAAAATTATATCGTATGTATAATCATTAGCCAAAGCAGTGAGCACAGAAGTATTGGTAGTTAAGGCAATTGCCGGCAATGCTTTTCTTTCTTTTTTAAACCTTCCTATCAATTCCGCCGCAATATGTTGGCTATCTGCGGCTGAACCACCATTGCCAAAAATAACCACTTTGCCATTTTTTTTAAGACACTCAATAATGAGCCCTGTCGCCTTTATAATTTGAGGTATATTACTGTTTAAGATATCTTTCTGTATCTGAATATTTTCTTTGATTATTTTTTCTATTTTGTCTCTCATCCGAAAAATTCTCTTGCAATCGAATATAATTCCATATCTATTGTTTTTAATTCCTTAGTTGCTTTGCGGATATCCACATCAATAATTTTATTTCCGCTTAATGCCACCATCCGCCCAAATTTCTTTTCTTTAATTAATTCTACTGCCTTTATCCCAAACCTTGTACCCAGCATCCGGTCAAAAGCAGTGGGGCTGCCTCCGCGCTGAATATGCCCCAAAACGCTTATACGCGTTTCATAACCTGTTCTTTTCTCAATCTCTTTTGCCACTATCTCGCCAATCCCGCCTAACCTTACATGGCCAAATTCATCAACTTTTTCTTCCTGCACCACTATCGTGCCTTCTTTAAATTTTGCTCCTTCTGCCACTACGACAATGCTAAAGGTCTTGCCCCGACTATGTCGGCGTTGAATAAGGCTGCAGACCTCCTCCATATCAATAGGGATTTCGGGCACCAGAATTACATCCGCGCCTCCGGCTATACCGGCCTCAATAGCAATCCATCCGGCATGCCTACCCATTACCTCTACAACAATAATCCGGTGATGGCTCTCTGCAGTGGTATGCAAACGATCAATACATTCCATAGCGATATTAACCGCGGTATCAAAACCAAAAGTATAATCAGTGCAGGATAAATCATTATCAATTGTTTTAGGAACACCCACAATATTTGGTATCCCATCCGCGATAAGCCGTGCCGCCACACCTAAAGTATCCTCACCGCCTACGGCAATCAGAGAACTCAATCCCATATTTTTAAAATTCTGCTTAACTTTTTCCACTCCGCCCTCTTTATTGTAAGGGTTGGTGCGGCTCGTGCCTAAAATAGTGCCACCTTTAGGCAAAATCCCGGCAATATTGTTGAGGTCTAATTTTATATAATCTCCTTCAATAAGCCCTTTCCAACCGTTCTTAATCCCAACTGTTTCATACCCTTCATTAAAAGCTTTGCGCACTACTGCGCGGATTACCGGATTTAATCCCGGACAATCTCCGCCACCAGTAAGTATTCCAATCCGTTCCATTTAAACCTCCTATCTTTAATATATTATTTTTATTTAAAAACCTTTATTTGAAGTTTAAAACTTATGGTACACATAAAAAGGGGTTGACGTCGAACCGGATTCCTTTTCTTCCGCTTTATCCTGTTTAGAAACAATCTTTAATATATGCATATTTACCTCGATGGGTTCCTCTATTCCAATAATATCTTGAATCTTCCCTTTGATTGTCTCCTGCAGATGAGCGGTAAATTCCGGGATATTCACTTCTGATTTTAAAGATATCTTCAAATCAACGTTGATCCCTTTTTTAGTAGCAATTACATCCGGATGAACATCTTTTATCTCGTTTAAAACCCGTAAAGTGCGCATAATTAAATCTTCCACCGCTGATAAAGAAATAATGATTTTTCCGGAAGGACTAGAAAAAGCGATTGTTTTTTCGCGCTGAATTTTTCCTAATATAAGCTGGGCGAAAGAGATGCTTATCAGAATAAGTAATACTCCTATTGTGCTAGAAATAAGTTTTATCTGAAAGCTCGTATGTAGATAATTTAACCAATTATTTATTGTCTCCAGCCCAAGCCAGTTTAAAGAAATAAAAATAATAAACAACCCTACCAGTGATAAAACAGTGGTATAAAAAATTACTCCTATTATGGTAAAAAATCGCATTTTAACTCCTTTCTATGCCCTTTACGATTATATTAATATTTTTTATACTGAGATTGGCCATCTTATCCAAAGCATCCTGAACATTCTCTTGAATCCGCGAGGATACCTCAGCGATATTATACCCATATTTAATCACTATCGGAATATCCAAAATAACTTCTTCATCCTTAGAGATGTAAACCTTCATAGCATTTTTCTGTTTGCCATAAAATAATTTTAGAAAGGCATTATGCTCTGCATCTATTCTGGCAACCCCTTCTATCTCTAAAGTGGCGATGGAGGCGATATTAGCTATCACATCTTTATGGATATGGATAAAACCTAAATTAGTATTAGTCTTTTCTTCATACATAATCTTCGGCATAAATTTCTTTTTTGTCCTTCAGCATCTCTTCTATAAAATGCGTAGAGATTTCTCCTTTCAAAAAGAGGGGGTGTTTTAGCAAAATACGATGAAAATTTATCGTCGTCTTTACCGGCTCGATTGCAAATTCTGACAAAGCCCTATCCATTATTTTTAAAGCTTCCGCACGGTTTCTTCCGTGGACAATTAATTTAGCCAATAAAGAATCGTAGTAAATGGGGATACTATAACCTTGATATATATGTGTATCCACCCTCACCCCGGGGCCTGAAGGAAAATTCAAGTATTCTATCTTGCCTGCACAGGGCAAAAAATCTTTTTCATAATCTTCGGCGTTTATTCTGCATTCTAAAGCGCTTCCTTTTATCTCAATATCTTCTTGTTTTAAAGTTAATTTTTCTCCTGCAGCAATGCGGATCTGTTCTTTAATTAAATCTATGCCGGTGACCAGTTCGGTTACCGGATGTTCAACCTGAATTCTGGTATTCATCTCCATAAAATAAAAATTGTTGTTTTTATCTAAAAGAAATTCCAATGTTCCGGCGCTTACATAATTTATGAACTTTGCCGCTTTAAGCGCTAAATCTCCTAACCGCCGGCGTAATTTATTATCTACTGCGCAGGATGGCGATTCCTCTATTAATTTTTGATGCCGGCGCTGAATACTGCATTCCCTCTCGCCCAAATGAATTACATTGCCGTAATAATCAGCGATAACCTGAACCTCAATATGTCGAGGTCTTTCGATGTATCTTTCGATATATACCGCAGGATTACCAAAATTTTTTTCTGCTTCCTGCTGGGCAATCATAAAATTGGAAACCAAACTAATATCATTATGGCAAATGCGCATCCCTTTTCCGCCTCCGCCGCTGGCGGCTTTTATAATCACGGGGTAACCTATCCGTTTAGCAACCTTCAATGCCTCTTCTTTATCTTTTATTATAGAAGTGCTACCCGGAATTAAAGGCAAACCCGCCTTTTCCATCATATGGCGGGCATTCATCTTGTCTCCCATTGATTTTATATTATCCGGTTTTGGACCAATAAAAGTAATTTTGCAGGATTCGCATATTTCTGCAAAATGGGTATTTTCCGCCAAAAACCCATATCCCGGATGAATCGCCTCTACATCCGCAATCTCGGCGGCACTAATTATGGCGGGTATATTAAGATAACTCTGGGTACTAGGGGCTTTCCCAATGCAGATTGCCTCATCTGCCATGCGCACATGCAAAGATTCGCGGTCCGCTTCAGAATATACCGCCACGGTGCGAATGCCTAATTCCTTACAGGCGCGTATTATCCTTACCGCAATTTCTCCCCGGTTAGCGATTAAGATTTTGGAAAACATTTTTAAAAAAATTTTATAAAGGCTCGATCAAAAAAAGAGGTTGGTCAAATTCTACCGGTTCAGCGTTATCTACCAATATTTCTGCTACTCTGCCTTTTATCTCCGACTTTATCTCATTCATTACCTTCATCGCTTCAATGATGCAGATTACCTGTCCCGGTTCAATCACGCTCCCTAATTCTACATAAGGAGGTGCTTCCGGAGAAGGAGCGCGATAAAATGTCCCTACCATCGGCGATTTAATCTCTATAGTTTTGGGCAAAGCCGAAGAAGTGGTTTCCTCTTTAACTGGCGGTGTTTTTTCCGCAGGTATAGTTTTTTCTACTACTATTGAAGGCAAACTGTCAGGCAAAGAAGAAGCTTTTTTTATTTTAACTCTTAAGCCGTCCCTTTCAATCTCCAGCTCTATCAGGCCGTTTTCATTCATTAAATTGATCATCTCTTTTATCTCTTTTATATTCATATTTTCCCTCTTAAGACGTAAAAAGCCTCTCTACATATTCTTTGGTCCGCGTATCTACCTTAATTACATCACCTTTTTTTATAAATAAGGGAACATCAACCACCACGCCTGTCTCCAATTTGGCAGGCTTAGTTCCTGCCTTTACCGTATCCCCTTTTACGCTTTCTTCGGTATAAACTACCTCCATTTCTATAAAATTGGGAAGACTTACGCTAAGTATTTCTCCTTTATATACTAAGGCAACTACTTCTAGGTTATCTTTTAAAAACAAAACCTTATCCCCTAAAATTTCTTTGGGTATAATAATTTCCTCAAAATTATCCAACTGCATAAAGTGGTAGGCATCCGCGCTATTATAAAGATACTGCAGCCTCTCTTCTTCAATGAACGCCTCTTCTATCTTCTCTTCCCCCCTAAAGGTCCGTTCAATGAGCGTGCCATTTTTTATATTTTTTAATTTCGTCCGCACAAAGGCAGCACCTTTACCGGGCTTTACATGCTCCACTTCAACAATCTGATAAACCTCTCCGTCAATAAGAATCGTTAAACCGATTTTAAATTGATTTATCGAGACCGGCACTTAAAACCTCCAATCCTTTTTTTGTTAAACAAAACATATCTTCTATTCTTATCCCAAATTTATGGGGCAGATAAATCGCGGGCTCTAAAGTAAAGACCATTCCCTCTTTAAGTTTGCCTGTATTCTTTGAAGAGAGATGCGGCGCCTCATGAATCTCCAGTCCCACCCCATGGCCTAAAGCATGCCCAAAGTATTGCCTATAACCTTTTTCGCCGATATAACCGCGCGCCTGCGCATCTATCTCTTTTAAACTTACCCCTTCTTTTATTTTGCTATAAGCCCTTTTTTGTGCTTCCACCACAATGCTATGGATTTTTTTGACAATAGAAGGTATTTTACCCAAAAAGAAAACCCTTGTCAAGTCGGATTTATACCCTTTAAAATCTGCACCCATATCAATAAGCACCACATCATTTCTGCTTAACCTACGTTGGCCGCTTCTGTGGTGAGGAAAAGAAGAATTCTCGCCAAAAGCAACGATTATCTCAAAGGCAGGTTCTGCCCCATTTTTTCTAATGAAGTTTTCCAAGCGGATAGCAAGCTCTCTTTCCTGTATGCCCAATCTAATATTTTTTTCTGCGTAATGAAATGCCTGGATATTTATCTGTAGCGCATTTTTTATATTTTGAATCTCTTCCAAAGATTTTATTTCTCGCAAAGACTCTACTAAATCCATAACAGGGGTAAACTCAACTTCCGGATCAAGCCCCGCTCTTATTATCTCATATTCCGCATAAGGAAGGTACTTTGATTCAAACCCTAACTTTTTAAATTGTAAATATTTGGAAATCTTTACAATTAAATCAAAAAGCGAACCGTTTATTTTTTTAAGATAAAAATTCTTAAGATTACCTTTTAACTGTTGCCAATAACGAAAATCGGTAATAAAAAAACCAAACTTTTTTTTCTTTTTAAACTTGGTGGTAAATAGAAGATAGGCATCACAAACAGGAAACCCGTTAAGATAAGTAATGTTTTCTTTATGTGAAATAAGCAATCCATCTAAATTCAAACTTTTTAATTTTTTAGAAAATTTTTCTAAAACCGGTTCCATTTTTTGCTTATTTATTTGGCCCTATCGACAAAATCTATAAGCGCTTGAAGCCCCAAGAGGTAACTGTTTAAACCAAAACCGGCAATCTGACCAATGCAGACAGGGCTGATGAGCGAATGGCGCCGAAATTCCTCGCGCGTATATATATTGGAAAGATGCACCTCAATGGCAGGTATCTTGACTGCGCTTAAAGCATCTCTAATAGCAACGCTGGTATGGGTATAGGCGGCAGGATTAATTAAGATACCGCAGAATTTACCCAACGCTTTATGGATACAGTCCACAATCTCTCCTTCAGAATTTGATTGGATAATTTTAACATCTATATTTTTTTTCTTTGCCAATTCTTTTAAGGCAGTGTTTATCTGCTTAAGGGTAACCTTTCCATAAATATGGGGTTCCCTTTTGCCTAAAAGATTAAGATTTGGACCATGGATAACCAGTACTTTTATCTTTTTAATCTTCTGCTTCATCGATAAGCATTATCGGGATTCCGTCTTTGATGGGATATTTTTTCTTGCAGTTTTTGCAAACAATTTTATTGTCTTTTAAATCTACATCGCCTTTGCAGTAAGGGCAGGCAAGGATATCTAAAAGTTCCTTATCAATCATATTCCCCATCCTTTCTCTTATATCTTTGCCTTATTCGCATACTGGATCCTTAATTCATAGAGCAACTCATCCAAAAGTCTTTCTTCCTCTTTGGTAAGATTACCTTTGGTCTTTTCTTTTAATATCCCCAATGTATCAATAATCAATTTTGCCTGGTTTAAATTTTCCTCTTTCTGATTATTGACCGGATTAGGGATAATCCCTAAAAATACGGATGCCTGTATTCCCAAAGTAGTGATAAAAAAAGAAAAGTCGGCAGAAGGAATTTCTCCTTTATCAGAATCCTTAAAACTCTGTTTATCTTTTTCTACCGCTTCTTTATAAGATTCATCGATATTTTTTTCTTCCATAATTTAATAAATAATTATGCCGGCATAACCTACCACTGAACTATAATCCCCGGTTATGTCTCCGCTGGTCTGATACTGAATCAATTTGGCATTATGCGCGCCTAGGCGCTTGGCATAGACCAGCATCGTTGTTACTGCCGGCCATCCGCACATCGAAATATTATGCTTTCTAACCCTGCGCAAAAGTTCCTTCTCATCTAATTTTAAAATCGCCTCGATGGCTAAATTATCCTTTTTCTGCGCTGATTCTTGTGGTTCATAGTGGGTCATATCAGAACTGGCAACCATCAATACCGAAGATTCCATTTTTAAATCCAAAACCGCCTCTGACATCTTTGTGCCGATATTTTCATAAACAGAAAAATCTTCGCCCATCAATACTAAGGGGACAATCTTAAAATCATTTTTTATATACTGCAAAAACGGCAGTTCTACCTCTAAACAATGTTCATAAAAATGTGCAAGAACATCATCTTTTAATTCTTTGCTTTTTTTTAAAAAAGATTTTGCCAATAATGTATCGATCTCTACTTCTCCCAAAGGCGTCTGCCATATCCCTTCGCTCATAATACTAAAAAGACTACCGTAACCGGTATGATTTGGGCCAATAAGCACAACACTCTCTCTTATCTTAACCTGAGCAATAGTCTCGCCTGCTACTTTGCCGGAATAAATATAACCCGCATGGGGCAAGATACAGGCAATTACCTCTCTAGGAATTGTTTCTTTAGGTATAAATTGTTCGAGCTGCTTTTTTAGTTTATCTGCGCTTAAAGGATAAAATTGTCCTGCCACCGCAGGCTTTCTTATTCTAAAGTCTTCCATCAAAAATATTTTCTATGTAAATTTTAGCCTTCAGCAAATCTCTTTCCTTAACCGGTTGGTGCACTTCAATTACTTTAAACGTTTTTTTGCTGATATAGGGATAAAACATCCTAAAATCAATCTCGCCCTGTAAAGGCGCCTGATGGTCATCCATACCTTTTACATCATGCAGATGCATCCCCAACATATACTTACCGTATGTCTGTAAAAAATCGCTATGCTTCAATAATCCTAATTTCTCATGTATCTGAGCATGACCACAATCATGCCAATAAAATATCCTTGAATTAGCAAAACGTTTAAGGATTCTGCCAATTTCTAAAAAAGAAGGTATTTCAAAAAAATAAAAGCGATTTTCTATGCCCAGGAATATGCCTTTATCTTCAGCATAACGGTCAAGAACCTCCAGACTCCTAAGGATATTTTCAAAATAAGGTCTTGCTGCTCGTTGCCTCTGCTTAACCATCTCTCTTATTAATCTTTTATATTTTAGACTCTTTTTTAATCCTAAAGCGCAATAGGTAATAAGCTTGCGCGTATAATCCGGCAAATTGACTCTGCCACAATGTAAAACCACTGCTTTTGCTTTAAGATAAGAGGCAGTATCAATGCTTCTCTGGGTATAATAAATCGCCTTTTTTCTTTCTTCTCTATCCAAAGAAGACAGAGAGTAAACATCGGGTAAGGCGTGCCTGCGTGATATCTGTGGCGGGATAGGACAAAAATTATGCAGACTAACTATCTTAATCCGTAATTTTCCTGCCGCCTCTTTAATCTCTTCTATTATAGAAGAGGTAAGGTTAAAATTAAGCTCTATTGCCTTAAAGCCCAACTGTCCTATCTGCCCTATAATCTCTTTGCCGCTCTTCCATCGTAATGCGTTCCAAGCAGTAGATAAAGCCAAATCATCCATATTTAAGTTATCTTCTTTTTTTATTCTTCTTGCGTTCGCTGGGTTTAGTGTAATATTTACGGTCCTTTACTTCGCGCAGGATCCCCTCCTGGTCAATCTTTCTTTTAAAACGCCTCAGGGCAGATTCAAAAGATTCGTCTTTCTTTACCTCTATGCCTGTCATTGTTTCTCCTTTCTTTTAAAAAATACTATAGCATTATCTTAAAACAATGTCAACCGCTTTGATAAACCAGCCTAAAACTAAACTGAAAGATAAATTTTTTATTTTTATCTTATTAACCTTGACATAATATCTAAACTATGTTATTTTTTAAATATGGACGAAATAGAAAAATTAAAAGAGGAAATTAATCGCACGCGCGCAGAGCTCACTATACTGTATGAAATATCAAATGCCCTGCGCACTACCTTAAAGTTAGAAGAGATTCTCTATATTATTCTTACCGGCGTAACCGCCCATGTGGGTTTAGGCTTTAACCGGGCAATGATTTTTTTAGTAAATGAAAAAGAAAACTTAATCGAAGGCAAAATGGGTATTGGTCCGGATACAGGCGAAGAAGCAAATAAAACCTGGACTAAGATTCAACAGGAACAGATGGATTTAGATGATTTAATTTCTGTCTTTAAAGCCTCCGAAAAAATACCTGAATCAAAATTTAACCAACAGGTAAAATCGATAAGGATTAAGCTCAAAGACGAAAAAAACACCTTGCTTAATATTGCTGTTCAGGATGGAATGCTTTTGCACATTGCCAAAGAAAATATAAATGATTATCTAAATGACCCCTTAGTGCAGGTTTTAAAAACTGATGAGATGGTAATTGTCCCCTTAAAAGCAAAAGATAAAGTAAACGGCATAATTGTCGCGGATAACATATTTACCCATAAACCTATCACTAAAGAAGATATGCGCATGCTAGTGATGCTTTCTAACCAAGCAGGTCTAGCCATTGAAAACTCGCAACTTTATGAACAGACATTAATTAAAAGCCATACCGATTCTTTAACCGGCTTATGGAACCATGGTTATTTTCAGTATATCCTACAGAGAGAAATCCAAAAAGCAAAAGAACAAAATTACTGTTTAAGTTTAATAATGGTTGATATTGACAATTTTAAAACCTATAATGATACCTTAGGACATCAAAGCGGAGATTATATCCTCAAAGAAATTTCCCGTATATTAAATGACCATTCGCGTAAGATCGATTGGGTTTGCCGTTACGGCGGAGAGGAATTTGCAATTATTATGCCCCAGGCCTCTAAAAAAGAGGCACTTTTAGTTGCCGAGCAGTTACGCCAAAAAATTCAGGATTACCATTTTATCCATGAAGAGATTATGCCGCAAAAAATAATCACGGTTAGTTGCGGCGTTGCTTCTTTACATGAAGATGGCGAAACCAATTCGCAACTTATCTCTGCTGCTGATAAATATCTTTATAAGGCAAAGTCGGAAGGCAAAAACCGCTGCTGCTGTTTATTAGAAAATTAGGTTAAAGCTGAAGCGGGTTCTTCCTGTGCTTCTTTTTCCCTCTCGGCAAATTTAACAGAAACAATTTTAGAAACTCCTGCCTCCTCCATTGTTATCCCATACATCGCATCCGCATTTAAAAGGGTTCTTTTATTATGTGTGATTACTAAAAACTGGGCATATTTAGCGAAATCGCCCAAAATCCCTGCATAACGGGATATATTCGCCTCATCTAAAGCCGCATCCACCTCATCAAGAATACAGAAAGGAGAAGGCTTTACTTTAAAAATAGCAAAAATAAGCGAAATGGCGCAAAGCGTTTTTTCTCCGCCAGAAAGCAAAGAGATATTCTGTAATTTTTTCCCCGGTGGCCTGGCAATTATCTCTATGCCGGATTCCAAAGGATTATTTTCATCTATAAGATAAAGGTTCGCCTCTCCGCCGGCAAAAAATAATTTAAAATATCCTTGAAATTCTTGGTTAATTTTTTGGAAGGTATCCAAGAATAAACTGCGCGCAGTACGATTTATCTTATGTATCGCCTCTTCTAATGACTCCTTCGCTTGGATTAAATCCACCTGCTGTTGAGCTAAAAAGTCGTATCTTTTTTTAAACTCATCGTACTCTTCAATCGCCACCAAGTTTACTGTCCCCAGAGAATCAAGTTTTTCTTTAAGCGCATTTATTTCTGAGGATAAAACTTCCTCATTGGCGTCTTGGGTTAATGCATTGTCTTGTTCTAAATCTATCCGATATATCTGTTTTAAATTATTTTTTATATTTAAAATTTCAAAATCATAATTTTGTACCGTTATCTTAAAATCGTTTATACAATTGTTTACTTGGTCCTTCTGCATTTGCATTTTTTCAATTTCCCTCTTGAGCTCCTCTACTTTCAAAGAGTATTCACTGAGGTTAGACTCTTTCTGTTTCTCCTCTTCAATTTTTTTCTGCTTTTCTGCAATAAGTTCCTGCTCCGACATAACAAAATTATCCAAATCTATAATTAATTTTTTTATTTTTTCTTCGCTATCGGCGATCTGGTCCTGATAATCCTTAATCCTTGTTTCAACTTCCATAAGGTTATCCTTCAGCACTTTCAGGGCTTGGTCCTCTCTTTGCAGGTTTTCCTTAATCGCCCCCTGCTCGGTCTTTATCTGGGTGACCTCTAAAAGGGTATTTTCCCTTTCCAAATCTAAACAAGCAATCCTATCATTCTCATCCTTTATAAAACTTTCCTTTGCCTGTATTGTATTTTCTAAATTTTTATCTTCATTAATGAGGGATACTTCTTTTTCTTTTATTATTTTGATCTCTTCGCTTATCTCGGATAACTCCAAAAGCACAATTTCTAATTCCTCGTCGATTTTTTTAACTTCTTCCGCAATATGGTTAAATTGGCTTTTCTGTTGCGAGATATCTAACTCGAGCTGATGGAGGTTTATGCTTATATTTTCCAATTCTTTTTTAAGATTTTCATTTTCTTCCATCCTTTCGGATATTATCTTTTTTTCCTGCTGAAGCTGTTCTTCTATCTCTTTTATCCGATTTATAATTTTATCCAGATTAAAATCTATCGGCTTTGCTTCGCCATGAAACTTGAAATTGAGCCCGGGGAAGTTCTGTTTATCCGCCTCATTACAATCAAGTTTTTCTTTTATCCTTACCACCAAACCGTCAAAATCCTGCCCTGGTAAATTATCGGTAAGGATAACAGTATTTAAGGTAGCGTCTATTTTTTCATAATTTAGATTTAGGTTTTCTAAAAACTCCTTTTGGGAATTCAGCCGTTCATTTTCTTTCTCCAAATCCTGAACGTGATTTTTTAACTCCTCTATGCGATTTGCCTCTAATTTTAATCTTTCTTCTATCTGATTTTTGGTCTGTTGCTTGGCAAAAAAATCATTCTCTAACGCCGAGAGTTTATTTTTCTCGGATAAAAAACTCTGCTGAATGCCGTTTTTTTCCTCTTGGCACTTCATCTCTTCAATTTTTAATCTTTTTTCTCTTGCCTCCTTTACCTTAAGCTGGGTAGCCAAATCGATAAGCTCATTTTTAATCTTGATCCTAAAGTTATTTAATTCCACAATTTCTTTTTTGGCATTTTCTATGTTTTCTTTTGTTTGGTTTTTTAATTGGTTAATCTCTTTAAGCCTGCTTTCTTTTGTTTGCAGCAAAGATGTTTTTTCTATAAGCATTCCCTTTAATTCTTCGTAAGCTTTATAAAAATTATCAATCTCTTTCTGAATTTGGGCATTCTTTTCTTTTAGAGTGTCTATCTGTTGGACAAAATTTTCTTTCTGTTTATTTAGCTCTTCCGTCCGCTCTTTGGTGATTACACGCAGCTCCTGATTCCTTTGCAGCTGATGCTCAATATTGATAACCTCTTCTTTTATCTTAAAAAGCCCGTCTCTGATACTTCTAAATTCTTCTTCATACCTTTGAAGGCAAGCAATGCTTTCCTGATAACTCTCTCTTAAAGTTACTTCCTGTTGGTTATATAACTCAAGTTGCTTCAAAACAACATCCTTTTGGCTGTTTATTTTATGAATCTTTAAAACCCCCAAGATTTTTTCTTTCTCTTTAAGCTCATTAAATAATTCTTGGTAACGACGCGCTTTATTTGCCTGCCTTTCCAGAGAATTTATCTGCCGCCTTACTTCTCCAATGATATCATTTATTCTTAAGAGATTATTTTCCGTCTCTTCCAGTTTTTTCTTCGTCTCTTTTTTCTGAAGTTTGTATTTTAGGATTCCGCTTGCCTCATCAAAAATTATCCGCCGATCTTCGGGTTTGCTGCTTAAAATAAGGTCGATTTTGCCCTGGCCGATCAAAGAATAAGAATCAATCCCCACGCCGGTACCTGAAAATAAATCATTTATATCCTTTAACCTTACAGGATTGTTATTGATTAAATACTCATTTTCTCCGGAGCGAAATATTCTTCGCGTAACAGTTACATGGCTGTCTTCGATGGAAAGTTTTTTATCTTCATTAGAAAAAGTTAAAGAGACTTCTGCCATCCCTAAAGCCGCGCGTGTATCTGTACCGTTAAAAATTACATCCTCCATCTGAGCGCCGCGTAATTCTTTTACCGACTGCTCTCCCAATGCCCAGCGGATAGCATCAAGAATATTACTTTTGCCGCTACCATTAGGCCCGACAATAGCGGTAATGCCGGGTTCAAAATAAAGTACGGTTTTTTCAGGGAAAGATTTAAAACCATTTAATTCTATTTTCTCTAATTTCATAATCCCTCCTTATAATTTTTAAGATAAACTATGGGATTCTAACCACGCATCAATTCTTTCTTTTTTAAAACGCCATTGCCCCACCAACTTTACTGCGGGTATCTTTCTTTTTTTTAACCACTCATAGATAGTGCGCCGCCTAACTTTAAGGTAACGGGCTAATTCCTCTATAGTTAAAAGGCCTTCCTGCTTCATTGTTTTTCACAATTATTAAACAATAAATATTTTAAAGATAAAAAAAAATCTGTCAAGGAAAATTTTTACATTTTTTAACATTTGTTAACAAAAAAGGTAAATTGATTGCTAAAATTTGCTAAATTATGAAAATTTTTTAGGGATTAACGTTTGAGTATTTCTTTAAACTTTTTGGTTAAGGCAGGAATAACGGCAAACAAATCACCCACTATCCCATAGGTGGCTACTTTAAAGATGGGAGCTTCCGGGTCTTTATTTATTGCCACAATTATTTTAGATGACTGCATACCTACTAAGTGTTGGATTTGACCGGAGATTCCGCAGGCAAAATATATTTTAGGAGCTACGGTTTTTCCGGTTTGTCCGACTTGATGGGAATAAGGCATCCACCCGCTATCTACCGCGGCGCGGGAAGCGCCTACTGCTGCATTTAAAACTTTTGCCAAATCCTCAATAACGGCGAAATTTTCTTTTGAACATAATCCTCTTCCTCCTGAAACAATAATATCCGCTTCCGCAAGATTAACCGTAGCGCTCACCTCTTCTACTATTTCTAAAATCTGGCTTCGGCTTTTTAATTCTTTCTCCAAGGGGTTTTCTTCAATAATTTGTCCTTGTCGGTTAATGTCTTTGGGCAAAGCGCTAAATACCTTATGCCTAACTGTTGCCATCTGCGGACGGTAGGAAGGAGTAATAATAGTAGCCATAATATTTCCCCCAAAGGCAGGCCGAGTCTGCAGGAGTAATCTTTTTTCCAAATCTATATCTAAGCCGGTGCAATCAGCGGTTAAGCCGGTATATAGCTTTACAGCAATCCGAGAAACCAAAGCCCTCCCAATAGAAGTAGCTCCGCATAAGAAAATTTCTGGCTTATACTTTCGGATTAATCTTACCAAAATTTCCGTATAAGGTTCATCTAAAAAATTGGTTAATTTTTCATTCTCTACCAAATACACTTTATCTGCACCGTAATGAATCAACTCCTTAGCTTTTTCTTTTACCCTGTTCCCAATAAGTACCGCGCTTACCTGAGTTTTTAACTTTTGGGATAATTCTCGTGCTTTTGCAAGAAGTTCCCAAACTACCGGCTGAATAATTGAATTTTTTTGTTCAGCAAAAACCCAGATCCCTTGGTATTCATCAAGATTGATCGTTGAAGCAAGTGTCGTGGTTTTTTCTAAAAGGATAGCTTTAAACTTGCAAGCAGAAACACAGGCACCGCAGAGATTACATTTATTTAAATCGATCACTGCTTTCTTATCCAAAATCCTTATGGCATTAAAGGGGCACGCCTTTACGCACAAACTACAACCGCTACATTTTTCCAAAATAATTTTTATGGGCATAATTAAACGATCTCCTTCTTTAATGCCTCTGCCAGTTTTTCTACCACTTCGGCAGTCTCGCCATGAAAAATCATTCCTTGCGGTCTCGCCGCAGGGGTAAATATCTTTACCACCTGCGTAGGCGAACCATTCAAACCAATTTTCTTTTCATCCAAACCCAAATCCTTGGCTGACCATTTTAAAATTTTTGCCTGTTTTGCCCGTAGCAACCCCCTTAACGAAGGAAGGCGCGGCTCATTTATTTCTTTCACCACTGTAAAAAGACAAGGCAAAGAAACAGAAATAACCTCATAGCCCTCCTCAGTCATCCTCTCCACAGAAGCAAAACCCTGATTTACTTCTCTTATCCTCTTTACATAGGTTACTTGCGGTATATCTAAATGCGCGGAAATCCCCGGGCCAACCTGAGCAGTGTCTCCATCTGAAGCCTGCTTCCCGCAAATAATCAAATCAAAAACACTTATTTTTAAAATTGCTTGGGACAAGGTATAACTGGTCGCCCAAGTATCGCTACCTGCAAAACTTCTATCCGTAACCAGAATACCTTCATCTATACCCATCGCAAGCGCTTCTCTTATTGCCTCTTCTGCCTGCGGCGGTCCCATCGTAATCACTGTAGTCTTACCGGTATATTTCTCTTTTAAACGGATAGCCTCCTCAATCGCATACATATCAAAAGGATTAATGATAGACTTTACCCCTTCCCGGATTAAGGTATTGGTCTGCGGGTTAATCTTTACCTCAGTAGTCTCAGGAACTTGTTTTATGCAAACAATAATATTCATTTTTGCCGATAGGTTAATAATTATTTTGCCATCTCTTTAATTAACTGTAAAGCAATAATATTTCTTTGAATCTGATTAGTCCCTTCATAAATCTGTGTAATCTTTGCATCGCGCATATATTTTTCTATCGGATAGTCACGCATATAGCCATACCCTCCAAACAGCTGCACAGCATCGGTAGTCACTTTCATTGCTACATCAGAAGCAAAAAGTTTTGCCATAGCAGATTCTTTGGAAACAGAAGTATTACCGGAATCAATCATACGCGCCACAGAATAAATCAATGCCCTTGCTGCTTCTATCTGGGTGGCCATATCCGCTAACATCCACTGGATACCCTGAAAACTGGAAATCGTCTTTCCAAATTGCTCTCTTTGTTTAGTATACTTTAAAGCCAAATCCAAAGCCCCTTGCGCAATTCCCAATGCCTGGGCTGCCACTCCTGGACGCGAAATATCGAATGTTTTCATAGTAACGATAAACCCTAAACCTTCTTTGCCTAATAAATTTGTAGCAGGAACCTTGCAATTATCAAAGATAAGTTCGCGCGTCACTGAAGCGCGGATGCCCAACTTGTCTTCCTTTTTGCCAAAACTAAATCCCGGCGTTCCTTTTTCCACAATAAATGCAGAAGCACCGCGCGGCCCTTTTGTTTTATCTGTCATCGCCACCACTACATACACCTGCGCCTCTCCTCCGTTAGTAATAAAATGTTTTATCCCGTTTAAAGCATAATAGTCCTTTTCCTTGGTAGCGGTGGTCTTTATGGCGGAAGCATCAGAGCCGGCTTCGGGTTCGGTAAGCGCAAAAGCTGCCAGTTTTTTGCCACTGGCTAAATCCGGAAGGTATTTTTTCTTTTGTTCTTCATTACCGTATAAAATAATAGGGAACGTCCCCAGCGCCGAGGCAGCATAACAAACCGCCACCCCTCCGCAGGCACGCGAAAGCTCTTCGGTAACTACGCAGAGATCTAAAACCCCGCCTACATTTTTATTTTCATCAAGCGCCAAGACCCCTCCGTATTCCTGCGGAATATATATTGCAAATAAATCTGACTGTGCCAAAATTTTAATTATATCCCAAGGGAATTCCTCTTTGGCGTCAAAATCTTTTGCCGCCTTTGCAATTTTTTCTTCCGCGATCTGCCGGCATAATTGTTGTAGCAATTTCTGCTGTTCGGTAAGTAAATAGTCCATAAAATTTCCTCCTATTTTAAATTGTTAAAATGATAATTGGTTAATTTTGTTTAGTTCGTTATTTTTGTTATTTTTGTTTTTTATCCTTTTAATGCTATAAGGTAATAACTATAAATCCTAACTACTATCTAATACCTAATAATTAAAACGGGTTTATTTTAAATAGTTGGCTCCCTTAAAAATTT
>Ga0123519_10002748_pt1 | contig 29467 bp, 27 predicted proteins | sample YelNatPaOPRAMG02_FD_87396 | JGI IMG/M metagenome (GOLD analysis project Ga0123519, IMG submission 87396) | Hot spring microbial communities from Yellowstone National Park - Yellowstone National Park OP-RAMG-02 (version 2) | ecosystem: Environmental > Aquatic > Thermal springs > Hot (42-90C) ... | reverse complement strand
GCCGCGATATCAATACCGCCAGCCCCGGCGACCATCTGGCGGACAAATTTTTCGTGTCCCGGTACATCCACAATGCCCATACGAATGTCGTCGCCAAGATCAAGAAAGGCGAAACCGAGTTCTATGCTTATGCCCCGTTGTTTCTCTTCTTTGAGGCGATCAGTGTCTATACCGGTGAGCGCTTTTACCAATTCGGTTTTGCCGTGGTCGATGTGCCCCGCGGTGCCAAGAATCACCCGCTTCATGTGTTCATCTCTTTACGTTGTTTTTAGAGGCTGCCCGCAATGGTTCTGGGCCAAATCCTTTTTACTCGGGCCAAATCTCCATTGTGCGCTTTTTCGGGAACGCGTATGGAGTCTGCGCGCCGAACCATTTTTCATAGATTTTATCAAGAGAGCCATCAAGGGCCATGTCTTGCAAGGCAAAATTCACTGCGTCGCGCCATGCGGAATCGTCCTGCGGGATCGCCATGGCAATCCCCTGGGGTGTATCAGAAACGTCAATAAGGTCAAACTTGCCTTGATTTCGTGAGGCGTATTCGAGCAAGGTTAGCCCCCAATCGATCCAACCGGCCACCTTGCCCTTGGTCAACGCTAAGAAGCACGAGGCCGCGTCAGGATAAGACACCACCTGAGCTTCGGCCTGGTCATCTTTCAGGGCTTTCAAGAGACTCATGGCGAGCTTCTCGGATGTGGTTCCCTGAATGGCGGCAAGCTTTCGGCCCTTCAAGTCTTGCGCTGACCGGAGGCTACCTTTCACAACCAGCACTTGCTGCGCATCGTAAAAGTATGCTTCGGACAGATCGAATTCCTTTTCTACAGTCCTTGTGTGACGAATGCGGCAGAATGCGCCGTCCAGTAGCCCTTGAGCCAGGAGAGATCGCCATGTCTTGTCGTTCACCCGAACTAATTCAGGCTTTGCCTTAAGGTGTTTCGCCAGCTCGGCGGCCATATCGACTTCGAACCCAACCCACTGCCCATTTTGAAGGAAACCTTGAGGAACAAGATTATAAGGGACGCCAAGGCGAACGACGCCTGTGCTTGCCACGCGATCGTACACTGGCCCGGCATACGCGATGTTGGGTGCAATGCACAGGCAAAGCGCTAAACAAAGCCCTAACATGGCGTTTTGACGAGACAAACCTTTCCTCCTAGGATTCGCCCTCGAACGGGTCTTCATCATCCAATGAATCGTTGATGTCCGGGTCATCGTCTTCAAAGCCCCAATAACCGCTCAAACCATCAACAACATCTTCACGCCGAACTTCCAGGGTCGTCTCTTCGTCCACTTGCAGCAAGACGGTTTCAGTGAGGGGATTCTGCTTAATTACCACGCCTTCCCCTTTCGCAGTCTTTACTCGTTTCCCTATCTTGGGTAAGCCCCTCTTGAATTCTTCGTAAATGTCGTGTTCATATCCAAGGCAGCACATCAGCCTTCCGCATACGCCAGAGATCTTCGTCGGATTCAAGGACAGGTTCTGCGTTTTGGCCATTCGGACAGAGACCGGTCGGAAATCCGTAAGAAAACGAGCGCAACAAAGCTCTTGACCGCAAGTACCTAGTCCACCGATCATCTTGGCTTCATGGCGTACGCCGATCTGACGCATTTCAATCCGCACCGGAAATCGGGCTACCAGTTGCTTCACAAGTTCCCTGAAATCAACGCGGCCCTCTGCGGTGAAATAAAATACGTATTTGGACGAATCAAAGAAACATTCCGCGGCGACTAGCTTCATTGACAAACCGAGCGCCTCGATCCTCTCGAGGCAATAAGCGAACGCTTCTTTTTCTCTCTGGCGGCATCGTTCCAATTGATCGAAATCGGTGCGGCCTGCTTTGCGCAACACCCTACGGAGGCCTTCCAATTGGCTTGGTTCCAGTTCCATGTCAAAAGGCGGCAGCGCGACCTGACCGAGGCTCGTGCCTTTTTCGGTTTTCACGATGACCCAGTCTCCCTGACGCAGCTCCAATCCACCTGTATCAAAGTGATAAATTCTACTGGCGCGACTAAAGCGAATTCCGCACACATTAACGCACATCCTCTCTTCATCGGACGGGCCGTCACTGCGCTCTCGAGTTTGGTTGTTTTCGGGGCGTATAGGGGCGTCAGAGGATACGAATTCTGGCTGATCTCTCTTTATGTGATGAGGAACCGCCGGTGAGCTTGATTGGCCGACCTGAAGGCAGGTTTCGCAGGGACAAGGCCTGTCGAGCCCCACGTCAGCCGAGGATGGGTCCAAAGATTCCACGATCTCAGCGCTTTGGGCAGATCGCTCTTCAATCTTTTTGCGGCGACGCTTGGCCCCTTTTCTTGACCACGTCTTGGGCAGCAAGGCGCTTTCGTTTTTGTTTTTCTCACCTGCCATCGTCGATCATTGCCCTTCGCTTACGCCGCCGCGCTGCGGCCACTCAAGATGCGGGTGATGCGAGCAAGCATCACATCGGTGACCAGATTGCGGTTCACGTTCGTATCAGATTCAATGAGTTCCAGGGATCGCACTAACTCGTCAAAACAACTCAAAATCCGTGCAGCCTCTAAAGAGTCAGCCTGTCGCCTCAAGAAAGTGATAAAATCCCTATTCGTTACGGCCGAATCGTCCGGCATCGATTTCAGGTGCAGAAGATCCCGCAGCCAGGCGCTAATTATTCTCACTGCCTCCCGTGCGCTCTCTGCATCTCCCGCTATCTTAGCAGATAATGCCAGCAGGTTGCACCATCCAAAAGTGTGCGCTTGCGCAAGGGCATTGAGCAGCTGGGTCCTCAATTCCGTAAAACCCTTGGTGTCCAATCGTAAGGCTTCCGAGACGCTTCCGCCTGCGAGCGCGGCGAGCACCGACGCTCTGTCTTGAGGTATCTTCTTTTTGCCAACAATGAGCCGCGCCACCTCGCCTGATGGCAGTGGAGCGAATCGAATTCTTCGGCAACGCGATCTCACAGTAGGCAGCAAGAGGTGTGGTTTTGAGGTGACCAAAATGATCATACGGCTGATGGGAGGTTCTTCCAGAGTCTTGAGAAGTGCATTTTGAGCTGCTCGCGTCAAGAGATGGGCATCGTCAATGAGCGATATCCGCCAACGGGCTTCGTAAGGCGGAAATTTAAAGAATTCCTGAAGCTGCCGCACCTGTTCAATCCGTATGCTGCCTCGATCGGGCGACACGAGCTGGAAATCGGGATGATTCAGCGCTTCAATACGTCTGCAGACTTTGCAAGTCCCTTGAGGGTCCTCCGAAGGCGACAGGCAATTGAGCAAACCGGCAAATCTGATTCCTGCCATCTTCTTGCCTATCCCCTCAACCCCCGTAAAGAGATAGGAATGTGCAGGGTTGCCTGCGCTGGCTGTCCGCTTGAGCATCTCCAGGATATGTTCATGGCCGACAATGTTGTTCATGGCGCCTCAAAAACGAAATATGACCGCGCGAAGAATCTTGCGCTCAGATGCGGTCGTTGAGGGCTTGAAGAACGGGGCTATCCTCATGTCTCCCTTGGCCGGGACGCGGCCTCGAAAACTGACGCGTCCGATGAACCCGGCAAATACCGTCATCCCCGTTTCACTGGGATATATTTGTCCAGCGCCAAGACCAGAGGAGACGCGACGAAAATTGACGAATAGGTTCCAAACAATATGCCTATGAAAAGCGCCCAGGCAAAGTCGCGTAACACGTTCGTGCCAAAGAAGAGGAGCGACACGACCACGAGCAGCGTGAATCCAGATGTGAGAACAGTCCGAGACAAGGTCTGATTAATGGATGCGTTGATGATCTCTGAAAGCGGTTTTTTCTTCATTATTTTAAGATTTTCTCTAATCCGATCGCAGACCACGATGGTGTCGTTGATATCATAACCAATCACCGTGAGCATAGCTGCTAGTATGGTGAGGTTGAATTCTTTGCCTGTCCACACGAAGAAACCGTACACGATAATGAGATCGTGAATTAAACAAAAGATGGCTCCCAATCCCATGCTGAAGGTGAACCGAAAGACCATGTAAACGAGCAGGAGCGCAAGGGCGACTACGGTGGCCCAGATTGCCGATTCTCGCAAGTCCCTGCCTACCTTGGGACCTACCGTTTCAATGCCTCTTATTTCGCTCGATCCTTTGCCGAATTTGGCGTCCAGCACTTCCTGGACATCTTTGGCGAGCTTGTCGTGGCTCTCTTCTGGGACCTCCATCCTTATGAGGTACTCTTCCTCTCCCATGGTAAATTTTTGAATGATGGGATTTTCGGTCAAATTCTTCAAGGCGGTCCGCACATCTTCTATGTGGACTTGCTTGTTGAACTTCACCTGTACTACCGTCCCTCCACTGAAGTCTATGCCGAGCTGTATGTGCCCTTTTATGGGGATAGACAGTAAAGAAAAAATGATCATGACTGCGGTAAAGATATAGGCATATTTTCGATTACCCACGAAATCGATATTTACGTTTGGCGGTATGAGTTCCACTTTCTACATCCTTCCTGTCTGTCTGAACTGCGCGTTCGCTCCGAGCGGCCTTGGCCCTACCACACCTAAGGCGATATGATTTTCGACGTTATACGGCGTTGAAACTCGGGCGCTCGCATCTACAGACATCGCTGCTCATTCGTTCTTGACATCTCTCGATCTTTGACCTCGGGAAATCCTCGTTCGGTATCATATGCTCAGTGATTTGATACGCTTCACTTGGAAGGCGTAGTCGAATATGGCTCTCGTTACGAAAAGCGCGGTAAACATGGAAACAATCAATCCTATACAAAGGGTCACCGCAAAGCCTTTGATGGGCCCTGTGCCAAATTGGATCAGAGGCAAGGCGGATAAGATAGTCGTTAAATTCGAGTCAAAGATCGTTGAAAATGCCTTTGAGTAGCCAAGGTCAAGGGCAGCCTTGGGCGACTTGCCCAACCTCAGTTCTTCCCGAACTCTCTCGAAGATGAGGATATTTGCGTCGATCGCCATGCCCATGGTCAAGGCCACGCCTGCCAGTCCGGGGAGCGTGAGAGTCGCTCGCAACCCAGGGGAAACCATGACGGCAAATATGAGAAGAAGATTTAATACTAATGCGACGTCTGCTACCAAGCCTGACCACTTGTAGTAGATCAACATTCCAGCCACAACGAGCAGCAACCCCAATACGATGGCGTTTCTTCCCAGGCGGATCGTGTCAGCGCCCAAAGAAGGACCAACCATACGATTCTCGAGTATTTTCACTGGAGCCGGCAAACTGCCTGCCCTCAATACCAGCGCCAGGTCATGGGCCTCTTCGGGGGTAAACATGCCCTCTATGATGGCGGATCCACCGGATATACGATCTTTGATCACAGGAGCTGAATACACTCTATTGTCAAGAATGATTGCTAGACGTTCACGCACATGTTCGCCTGTGATGCGCTCGAATTGCTGCGCGCCAAGTCGGTTAAAGTCCATGCTGATGATCATCCGACCCATCTTGTCTGGATGCACCCTGGCGTCGGTGAGGACGTCCCCTGTCATGAGTATTTGTTTCTTGATGAGATAAGGGGTTTTCGTGACGACGCCCGTTGCGGGATTGCGATCGATCTTGTAAAGAACCTCGTCGCCAACGGGCACGTCTCCTTTGAGCGCGGCATTGAGGTCGCCTTTCTCATCCACGAGTTTGAACTCGAGTCTCGCGGTCTGCTTGATGATATCGATGGCCCGATTGAGATCCTCCTTCAGACCTGGCAGTTGCACTATGATCCGATCGGCTCCGTGGATGACGACGTCAGGCTCGGCTACCCCCAATGCATCGACTCGGTTGCGTATGGTGTCAACAGCTTGACGTACTGCCTTTTGCTTGATGCTTTCCTGTGATTTCGGGTCCATTTGAAGTTTGATCTCGATCCCGCGATCGACAGGCGTGGAGGATATTTTCTTGAAGTTGTGCAGCTTATCCAACACCTTTTGATCGAAGAGCGCAGCTTGCTCGGCGTCCTTCAGCACGATCTCGATCGTGGCAGAAGGTTCACGCCGGATATCCGAATATCTGATTTTTTCGTCCTTCATCATCGCAGCAGCCTCAGAGGCAGTCTGATCGACTACCGCTTCCACCGCTTTGTCAGCCTGCACCTCCAATATGAGATGTAAGCCGCCCTGGAGGTCCAACCCCAGACGCACGGGATTATCCGGCAAATATTTGCTCCAGAACGCAGGAACTGGCCCCAGAGAGGGATATACCAAGAATATGCTGACCAAAACGACAATGCCTATAATGCCAAAACGTATCCGCAAGTCTTGAATCATGACTGAGATCCTTATTAGCTACTTTGTTCGGGAGTCGGCGGGGCGGATGCCAACCCTGCGATATGCGCCCGAGAAACTCTTACCTTTACTTTGTCTGCTATTTCCAGGGTCACTATCTGATCCTGAATACCAACGACCTTCCCGTACAAGCCGCCCTGCGTAATCACTGAGTCGCCTTTCTTGAGATTTTCCAAGAGGGCTCTGTGTTCCTTTGCCTTTTTTTGCTGCGGTCTTATCAATAGCAAATAGAAGATTGCAAAGATCAAAATCATGGGGAGAAAGCTCACAAGCGTATTCATGTCTCCCCCACCTTGGCCAGCGGGCGGCGCCATGGCGTAAGCGGTGTCAATCATCTCGTTCCTCCGTTTCGGCTTGAAAACGTGTATAAAGTGTTGAAAGAGTCCCGGCGGCTATCGCATTGCGTATATCTCTCATCGCGTTGGAATAATAAGACAGATTGTGGATGCTTGCCAATCGATGAGCGTAGATCTCCTTTTCTTGAAAAAGGTGGCGCAAGTAAGAACGGGAATACTTGCTGCATAATGCGCATCCACACTCCGGGTCCACTGGTCTCGCGTCATCTCGATAGCGCGCATTCCTTATGTTGATGCGTCCGTTCGAGGTAAAAAGCATGCCGTTCCTCGCATTTCTCGTAGGCAGAACGCAATCGAACAAGTCTATTCCTCTTACCACTGCATCAAGTATGTCTAAGGGAGTGCCAACGCCCATGAGATATCGCGGCAGATGGCGTGGTAGGAGAGGGGCTGTTGTCTCCAAAACCTGGAGCATCTCTTCCGTGGGTTCTCCCACACTCAAACCCCCTATTGCGTAGCCGTCCAGCTCCAAGGAGACCAGAGCCTCGGCGCTCTGTGTCCTCAGATCTGGGAACGTCGAACCTTGTACTATGCCGAACAACGGAGGGTCAACTCTTTTTTGCGTGGCCACGCAACGCTTTGCCCACTCCGTTGTCCGTTGTACTGCCGCAATTGCTGACGATTTTTCCACTGGATAGCCCACAACGTCGTCAAGACATACCGCGATATCGCAGCCCAATGAAGCTTGAACCTCGATGCTTTTCTCCGGAGTGAAAAAGTGTGTGCTCCCATCCACATGGGACCTGAATTCCACGCCTTCTGCGGTGACTTTTCGCAAGGCAGCGAGGCTAAATATCTGGTATCCTCCGCTGTCCGTGAGGATTCCTCCATTCCAGTTCATGAAACGGTGGAGGCCCCCCAATCGACGAATCAGCTCATGGCCTGGCCGTAGATACAGATGGTACGCGTTGCAGAGTATCATTCCATACCCAAGCCCGCGCACTTCGTCGGGAGAAAGGGATTTCACCGCGCCCTTTGTGCCCACGGGCATGAAGGCGGGGGTGGCAACCTCCACGCCGCGCGAAAGGGTGAGCACGCCGAGACGCGCTGACGTACTGGCGTCAGTATGCGTCACTCGAAAATCAATTGCCATGACGCGCTACTAACGCAACGACTTTTCCTGGCCAAGCCTGACCCTTGTCCAAGACGTGCTGACCCAGGGTACGACCCCTTTCACCTGTTGGCTTTCTTGATCCCCAGGGCGTCGGTGGCCAGTATCATCTTCATGATATTCGTTGCACCCTCTAGTATCTTGTACACCTTGCCGTCGCGTAAAATACGAGCAATGGGATATTCATTGGAATAACCATAGGCGCTCAAAACTTCCAAGGCGAGGTTCGGTACTTCATCTGCCGCTCTACACGCGTAGAATTTGGCGAGAACGGTTTCCCGGTTATTATTGATGAAACCGTGGTCTTTCTGGATCGCGCATCGCCATACCAACGCGCGGGCGGCTTCGGTCTCTGCCACCATACGGGCAATCACTTCCTGCACCATCTGAAATTCGGCGATGCGTTTGCCAAACTGGCTCCTTTCGTTTGCATACTTCACCGCTTCGTCCAGGGCTGCCTGGCAAGTCCCCACCGCGCCTGCCGCAGCCGACAGTCTGGTGCTGATGAGTTCCTGCATCAAGTAGCCAAATCCTTTTCCTTCTTCGCCAAGCCTGTTGCCGACGGGTATTCGGACATCTTCCATAATGATTTCGCCTGTCGGACACGCCCACAGTCCAAGTTTTTCTTTGATGGCTTTTGTCGAAACCCCTCGGGTATCCATGTCCATGACAAAAGCGCTCATTCCTTTGTGTTTGGCCTTTTTGTCTGTCATGGCAAACACCACTGACATGTCCGCGACTGGCGACCACGTAATCCACATCTTGCGACCATTCAGGACGTATTCATTGCCATCCCGGACTGCCGTCGTCGTCATTGAAGCCGTGTCCGAACCCGCATCAGGCTCGGTTATGCCGAAGCAACCCAATATCTCCGCAGACATCAGGGCAGGTATATATTTCCTTTTCAGCTCCTCGCTTCCCCATTTCAATATGGACAAAGAAGTCCCCATGGTCTGCATGTTGAAAGCAACCCGCAGCGAACCGGAGACGCGTCCTATTTCCTCGGTCGCGATGGCATGCGCCAAGTAGCCCATTCCATTGCCCCCATACTCCTCTGGAATAGGGCACCCGAAGAGGTTCAACTCCGCCATTTGGCTCACGAGTTCACGTTGGAAGCGGTGCTCGTTCTCGTCGCGGTCAACCACAGGCGCTATTTCTTTTTCCGCAAACTTGCGCACCATATCCCGAAGCATTATGTGATCCTCGGTGAGTTCCACATCATATTGGTCGCTCATGTCAGCTTCTCCTCATGTGTTGTGCGATCATCGAAAGTGCGATGATTCAGATGTTCCCTCGCTCCTTATGAAGGGCGCTGTTCTTGTCTCTGTACAATGAAAGGGCATGCAACTCGCACACCGTTTATACTTCCTAGCCTATCGCGACGCTGACCCGAAACCTGGCAAGATAACGGCTATCGAACCATGGATAGCGCCTTTTGCGGATCTTGAATTAACGACTCTAACAGATTTTTTCTGCGACAGTCAAGCCGCGTCAAGGCTCTGGATCCTCGCTCATGCGTTCATGTCAGTGAACATCGTCACGACCAGGACCTTTGGAAGTCCCCGCCAGACTGGTATCACGCTTTCCGCTCCGGCGATGCCCGCATGAGGAAATACCACATAAAAATGCACCCCACAAACACCGCCAACCAAAGTGTGCATAGCCGTATCAGTATGACTGCTGGGATGGCGGCCCCGTACGATACACCAAGGAAAGACAAGAGGCCCATCATGCCTGCTTCCGCTCCCCCAATGCCGCCGGGCAGCATAGAAATCGCTCCTACAAGCGTGGAAAAACAATAGACAAAATTTGCCTCCAGCAGCGAGCCAGGCAGATGCAAACCAACCATAATGAGGTACATGCAGACGGACTCCATTCCCCATGCAACAACTGAGAGCGCAAGCCCAATCACAAAAATCCGCCAGGTCAAGAGCTCTTTACCTGTGAGGAGCGTTTCCAAGAGCCGTTGGGCGATCCACGAAAAGAAACGGAAATGCGCTAATCTTTCCAACACAGGTCGATATAATTGCTCCACACAGAGAAAAACCGCCGCGCCGACAACGATTCCTGCACAAATCAGAAAAAGGCTCACCCACCCGGTAAACATAAGAAACGAGAATGATCCGAGGAAAAGGACGCCCCAAAGGTCCATAAGCCGTTCTATAACAAGAATCCCCACGGTCCTCGTGACCGGAACCTCGTAGTCCTCTTTGAGAAAGACTCCTTTTACCGCTTCCCCGACTTTGCCCGGGGTTCCGGTCAAGGCAAAGCCGGCCAAGAGCGCGCTTACTGCATACCACAGGGGGATCGGCTCTCCGCATTGCACGAGATAATAATGGAAACGAACGCCTCTCACGAACCATCCGACAAACACCAGGACAATGACCAAACCCAAGTAGGCAACCGGAAACGAAAACAAAGCCGAAACAACCGCATCGTAATTAGATGACAGCGCGACAGCGGCGTATAAGATCGCGCCGATCGCTGCGAAAATGAGTACTGATCGTACAACCCTGTAGGGCTTGAGCGCAGCCGTTTCGGCTTCTGAAGTTTGGGACTTCGGCCGCCCTGACTCGCCCCCGTTGACAACATTCATCCCAGACATCCAATCATTGCCGCTCTCTTCGACTCCTCGGGAAGTAGATGCAGTTGTTCCGAAATGTATTCCACGCCGCATCCAATTCCATTTTCATATTCTGCAGATAACGAGTTGCAGGGCCAAACTGCGGGTCCCCGGGATGCATCATACGGACCTGGTTATAGTACTGGCTATATCGATGCCAAAGCGCCTTCCAGTTCTTTTCCAACTGCAGACAAGCGCCGTACTCCGGGTTGGAGAGATCTGGTCGGAACGCGTATTCAGAGGGCATTTCTTGCTGCGAGGACATTGGGGGCCCGCCGCCCTGATATGGCGCCGAGGGATACGGCGGATAGGATGGGCCTTGCGCTTCAACCACTCCGGCAAGCAAGAATGCCGACCAAAAGAATATGGCGATCGTCTTCACTCCACAGCGCCTTTCACTATCACAGCCATCGGGATCACGGCTCTTCGGCAGCGCCGCGCTGAGCTTGTTTATAGCCATAGGCTGCGGTTTTGTCGAGGGAATAGCTGCGCCGAAATAGCGATTGCCAGAAGAATTGTGCTATTCCGGAACATCCGGCGGCGCGAATTGTATTGTGCCGCGCCCGGTCCGACTGGAGCGCCCGCCCCTGACTCAATGTCGCATTTTGGCGCTGCGATCGCGACAACGCGTTGTACTCGTGGATGTCGGCGACGAGATGGGAAACAGGTTCGCGTTGGCTAAGAATGGCAAGACAGCCTTCTCGAAAGTCGAACTGCTCAATAATGACAGTCCTTTTCCTCGCGGGTAATCTGTTCTCATTCTTCTGGTACGGGGAGAACAAAATAGTAAAGGACGGCTATAACGACATACACAATCACAAAACTCCAAAGGATGTCGGTCAGGAAATGCCCACCCTGCATCAGACGCGCCGCGCTCAATAACGAACCATACAGGAGCCCCGTTGCCAACCCTACAAACCCGATCACGGGGTAGCACGGCGTAAACGCTGCGGCCGATGAAAGAGAAAAACCGATGGCGCAATGCCCGCAGGGGAATGATTTCCCCCCGCAGCACGACGATCTGGACCCGAGGTCCCGATACTCCATCGCGCCGCCAAATTCAACGACGTCAACAGGCCTAGGTCGGCCCCACCAAGGTTTCAACACGCCGTTGACCAGCAATCCCGGCCCAATTATGATGCTCAGAATGATGACAAGACAAGGTCTGCGCCATTTCTGAGGAGCGAACCCCAGCCACGAAGCCCCCAAAGCCACAAGGGCCGCTCCACACAAGGCAATTCCCGGTATCTCGCCATAACGATATAACAGGCTCCACGGCCGAAATGAGCCCGCTATCCAACCCGAAGCCTCGTCGCCCCCCCCTAGGGAGTAAAAGTACTTGCTGCACGCAATATCAAGCCCCCTGTCCTCTATTATCCAAGTGCCCACTACGCCGAGCCCCAACAACACTCCGACAACCAATATACCGCGACCTAATCGACTCATGTTAGGGGTCCTCGTAGCTGCGACGAAGTGATTGGCCCAGACGTGAACAGGCGCAGAAATGACTCCGAGATGATCACAGAATCTCCATGATGATAAGGCCGACATTCGGATTAAGTGTCATGGCCCCTCGTCGCTGACAGAGGAACGAATGGCCAGAAAACTTCGAGCCCCCTCTTGATCTCTGCGTGACATAGCATCTTCTGCGCGAAGAAACAATCTGAGAAACCTTTCGCAAGTCGCTGCTTGTGGAAAGGGAACAGAGGGTTGAATTGACTTCTCTCTCGAACGGCCTATCCGCCAGGCGGCCGCTTTTAATTTCGAACTGCATGGGGCTCAGGTGAATCGAGAGAGCCCTAGTCGATGCGAGCGCCCCATGGTTGCTTTTCGTGTTACCAGGCGCCTCTGGGAGAGTAACCGAAAAATAGAATATACTTTAATAAATCAAATAAACATTTTGATTTTTATTGACAAATAGTCTCTATCATATTAGAGATTCTGCTGAGGAGTGGTGTAACGTCGGGACCCTCCACCCCCCAAGCATGTCCTAATTAACGTAAAGGAAGTGCCCTGTGTGGCGACGCAACACCTCAAGGCCCTTCACCATCAGAGACATCCAGAAGGGCGCCTCGGATGAAGCATGCAGCGCTGCGTTGGCAGATGAAATGCAAAATTGCACCTGGGAATTTCGAGGCGTTAAGGCGTCTGTGAAGAGGCTTCTTTGTTTGACGGGCAGTCATGGAGCAATTGGAACAATATAATCTCATCGATATGTTTGTGGCTGCTACCTTGCTCGTGGCATTCTTGCTGGGCCTTTGGAAGGGCTTTGCCAGGACGTTGGCCGCGGTAGCCGGCGTGGCCATTGGCATCCTGGCGGCAAGCAAATACCATGGGACGGTAGAGCCATATCTGAGCCGAATTTCTTCCCTCGACCCTTATATTTGCACCGTCTTATCAATGATAATCCTTTTCATTGCAGTTCAGGCGCTGTTCGTATTGGTACGCAAGGGCCTGGATATGCTCCTCGATTTCACCAGGCTCGGCTGGCTGGATCGCATTCTAGGAGCGGCGCTGGGCGTGGGGGCCGGTTTGTTCTTTGCTGCAGCCACGGTTCAACTGCTCATCCTTGCAGCGCCAGAATGGCCCGCCATCAAGGCAAGTAAACTCATTCCACCAATTGAACAGATATCTCGCGCAGCCTTGTCGCGCGTCCCAGAAAGTATTCGAACCCCCTTTCAGAGGCTGACGACCAAATGGAAAGGGGCCCTTGACACGAATCTCCCCAGCACCTCTGAACAGAGTGAGCCTGCACTGAAAAAGAGCTCTCTCATCCAAGGACGTGTTAGGTGATATAGGACGGAAACGGCCTTTGAGGAGGACGTCTATGAAGCAACGACTTTTCATCATGCCTCTGTTGGTAGTGATAGCAATGGTATCGAGCTGTGCATATTTTCAGAAAAAGGATGAACCCCCGCCGCTCCCGCCCATCGAGGAGACGAAACCGCCCCTGACGATGAAGGGGGACTACTTTAAGGCCTATCCATGGAGCGAGTTGCCCAAGCCTCGCAAGGACGGAAACGATCCGGATACCATCACCTACACGGTGAAGGAAGGGGACACGCTCGACTCGATAGCGGAGAACCTCATGGGGGACCCTGCACTAGCGTCTGAGCTGGCCACATTCAATGATCTAAGTTCGCCCTCGGCCATCAAACCAGGCGAAAAAATTGTTGTGCCGAATCCCATCATCGGCGTGAGCAGCGAAATTATGGTCAAATCCAAAGGCGAGAAAGACTTCGGCGCGCCCAAGCGCTTTGGAGTAGAATTCAAGAAAGGCGACGAATACAAATTACGATTTGAGTCAAATGTAAATGGCTATCTCTACGTTCTGCGTAAGGGAGCCAAGGGGCTTGAATATCTTTATCCCACTGCGGTGAAGACCACTAAAAGGACCAAGACTGCTCAGCCTCTCATGCGAGATTCCGGACGCGTGCACCCTCATGAAGCAGTAGAAATCCCTATTGGCAAAAAGGGCTTTCTTTATGATCCCAAGAAAGTCGGCGATATGCTCTACGTATTTCTCTCATTAAGAAAGATCCCGGAGCTCGAGGATCTTAAAGAGAAGAAGTCGCCTCGGGTGGAGGATGTGGAGGACGTCATGCATCGAGTCAAGGAGGGTGAGGTGCTTAATTCTCCTCCCTATCATCTATTGAGGATCAGCGATCCATCGGAGATCTTGGGATTCTCTCTCAACATAGACGGTTGACAATATCTTCCGAACATTTGCTCCCGCTCTGTCGCTCTTTTGAAGCTGACGTAGATGCCTTAAAGGCAGGAGCGACCTTTCTAAAGTAAAGGGTTTTTGGAAATTTTGTAGAGCCGCGACTTGGGGCCTGATACGTGTCAGGCCCTCGAAAAACACCGCTTTTTCATTAGACCCGCCCATGGCGTCTCCCCGACAGCGCGGATGAGCGTGCAGTCTCATTGCGAGATCCCTGTCCGTTGACATGCCATCACACGGCCCTTAAGATACTCTCAAAGCAGCGAGGAGCTCCCGAACAGACGCAATCGGAACCCCCACCGCGCGCATTTCTGCAAAGGACTAGTAGGACAGACCCCATGAGCGAACGACAATACGTGATCGATGATTTTAGCATTCAGGACAGTTGGAGAATTTTTCGCATCATTTCCGAATTTGTGGACGGATTCGAGGCCCTGGCGGATGTGCACCCAGCGGTGTCGGTCTTTGGCTCATCACGGAGCGTCGAGGGGGACCACGTGTATCAAATGGGAAGAGAAGTTGGTAAGCTCCTTGCGCAATCCGGCTTCTCGGTTATCACCGGCGGCGGACCAGGGGCGATGGAGGCTGCGAACCGTGGAGCACGCGAGGCGGACGGAAAATCCGTAGGGCTTTGCATCGAGTTGCCGCGGGAACAGGCCGCCAACGTCTATACCAACATCAAACTTTCCTTCAGATACTTCTTCGTTCGGAAGGTCATGTTCGTTAAATACGCGGTGGCCTATATTATCTTACCCGGTGGATTCGGCACGTTCGATGAACTTTTCGAGGCCTTGACCCTGATACAAACGCATCGCATAAAGCCATTTCCGGTGATCATGTTGGACAGGGAGTATTGGAAGGATCTCATCGCGTGGATAAGGAAAACGGTGCTCACTAAACATGGCATGATCAGTCCAGCGGACTTGGAATTGTTTCAGGCGGTTGATGATCCGGCAGAGGCAGTTTCTATCATCAAGAAGATCGTAATAGTGTAGGATTCCTCGCGAGGCGCCAGCGTGCAAAAATGAAAAATCCTGATGTTGACGTGATCGTGGTAGGGGCCGGACACGCGGGATGTGAGGCGGCGCTGAGCTGCGCACGGATGGGGTTGTCCGTTCGAATTTACACCTTGAACGCGGACAGCATAGGGCTGATGCCCTGCAACCCCTCAATTGGGGGATTGGGCAAGGGACACCTCGTCAAGGAGATCGACGCGCTTGGGGGGGAAATGGGAAGAGTGGCCGATGCATCGTGCATCCAGTACAAGCGGCTCGGCACGAGCAAGGGGCCCGCGGTTCAAGGCTCGCGTATGCAGTGCGATCGCATAGAGTATTCAAGGGCTATGAAAGCAGCCCTCGAACAAGAGCCCAATCTGTTGATCCGGCAGGAAATGATCGTGCAGTTGATCGTCGAGCGCGGCCGCTGCCGAGGGGTTCTGGAACGTACAGGATTGCGCGTATCCGCCCACGCGGTAATTCTTGCGACTGGCACATTTTTGAACGGGATGATTCATGTGGGCGATGTCAGCTTCAGCGCAGGAAGGGCAGGAGAGTTTGCGTCCGTCGAACTCGCTGAACAGCTCAAAAGTCTGGGGCTGCCCGTAGGCCGGTTCAAAACGGGAACTCCTCCGAGGCTCAAGGCATCGTCAGTGAATTTTTCGGTCATGGAGGAAGACCCGGGAGAAGAAACCATAAGACCTTTCTCATTGAGAACAGGAAACATTTCGAGACCTCTGCGCTCTTGTTTCAGAACCTATACATCCGAACGCACACACGAGATCGTCCGCCGCCATCTCCTTCGTTCGTCGCTTTACTCAGGTAGAATCAAAGGAACGCCTGCAAGATACTGTCCTTCGCTCGAGGACAAGATAGCACGATTTCCTGACAGGCCGCGCCACCTCGTCGTCGCGGAACCAGAAGGTATTCACACCGCTGAGTTGTACCTCAAGGGTTTAGGGAATTCTTTGCCTGCCGAAGTTCAGCAGGAGTTGATTCAGTCTGTGCCGGGGCTTGAATCAGCCGAAGTCGTGAGGCCTGCCTATGCCATCGAGTATGAGTTCATCGATCCGAGGGGTCTTCATAGGACATTGGAAAGTAAACTCGTTCCTGGCCTCTACCTCGCCGGGCAAATCAACGGCACATCAGGTTACGAGGAGGCCGCGGCTCAGGGACTGTGGGCCGGCGTCAACGCGGCCTTGGCGATTAAAGGGCTGCCGCCGTTTTTGCTGGATCGTTCCGAGGCCTACCTGGCTGTCATGGTGGACGATTTGATCACCAGAGGGGTGCAGGAGCCTTACCGGATGTTCACCGCCAGGTCCGAATATCGGCTGTTGCTGCGCGAGGACAACGCGGGGTCAAGGCTCCTAAAAAAGGGCTATGCCCTCGGCCTGATACCGAAATATCTTATTGAAGAGCTTGAGCTTAAGGAAGAAAATTTGAAAAAAAATCTCCGTCTGTTAGAGGCTGTTCGAGTGAAACCAACAGAGGAACTCAACGGCCTTGTCCGGATGAAAGGCGGACGAGAGATTAGGGACGCGTTGAGTGGGGTCAAGCTTCTCAAACGTCCCGAGGTCTCGGTAGATGATCTCGTCGCGTTGGGATTGCTCGATGCTTCCATGCCTCCAGATGATCGATACGCCCTTGAAATAATGGTGAAATACGAGGGTTACATCGAGAGACAGCGACGAGAGGCGTCTCAAGCTTCGAAAATGGAGAGAGTGTTCATCCCTAAGGATCTTGACTACAACGCGGTCCCCGGTCTTTCCCGAGAAATCAGGGAGCGTCTCAGTTCTGCGCGACCGGAATCTCTCGGGCAGCTTGCCAGAATTCCAGGCGTCACGCCGGCGGCAGTCACTGCCCTGATGGTACGTCTCCGCCAAAAGGGTGCAGCGTCGAACGGGTAGGTTCGTCAGTCCCACACACTCACGGTAGCTCCTCGCGCTGCTGCCACATCCCGTGGTCAAACTCGTCGAGAAGCGGACTCTTCAGGTCGCTCCCCGCAACGACAATGGTCAAATCACGCTATGAGCTTGGCGGCTATGGTCGCAACGTGTCTTCCCTGAAACCTGGCGATTGCCAATTCGTTTTCAGAGGGCATGCGGGAGCCGTCCGGGCCTGCTAAGGTGGATGCGCCGTATGGCGACCCTCCTGAGATTTCGGCCATTGTCAGGAGTCTTTTTTCCGAGTACGGCGCCCCCACCACGACCATGCCGTGGTGAAGTAAGGTTATATGAAAACTCGTGATAGTGGTCTCTTGGCCTCCGTGCTGCGTCGCTGTCGAAGTGAACACGCTGCCAACCTTTCCGATCAGGGCGCCAGACGCCCACAGACTGCCCGTCTGATCAAGAAAGTTTTTCATTTGCGCGCACATGTTCCCGAACCTGGTGGGCGTCCCGAAGATTATGGCGTCAGCCTCGGCCAATTGTTCAGGCACGGCCACGGGCACATGCGCAAATAACGCCCTGGCCTTGGCTGCCCCTGTCTTTTCGAGAACATCCTGAGGAACCAACTCCTGGACTTGGAGAAGTCGCGAGGCGCCGGGGGCTACTTCCTCAACTCCTTCAGCGATTGCTTCCGCAAGACGGTACACATGTCCATACATGCTATAGAAAACGATCTGTACTTGCATTCGGTTGCATCCTCGCGCTTTCTGAGAACCTTGTACGCTTCCCTTTGTGTATTAATCATTCATACAGATGTCAACCGGCCTATGGGCTAATAGCTGCAACTCAACGCTGTCGATGATTTTTTGGGTGTCGAAAACGATGGGGAGCAGGGACCGACGCAGCCATCTGTTTGCGTGGAATATCAATGACCAATAACCGCTCTTCAAGCCGACAAGGCGGGCAGCCGCTGACATCACGTGAGAGAACCTCATGAAACGCTCATCCATCCCCGATATAATTTCTGGCATAGACAGGGCAGCCTTTACCAATTGGTGAATGCTTTGAGCAATGTCGAGGTCTGGAGACAGATACCAGAGCTGTTCCAAAGGGTCAGAACGACACGAAACATAGCCCTGCCGCTGCGCCGTCTCCCATAGCTGGGTTTCAGGATACAGGCGCACCCCCAGCATGACATTGGCGACCTGGGTGCAGCGTTTCCTGTCGTTCCGAAGATGAGCGGCGCAAAAGTCTAGCGTTTCTTGAAGCGTCCTGGCGTTCTCGCCCGGTCCGCCGACCATAAAAAACCACAATACTTTGAACGACGTGTCCGCGATGGCTTCGGCGGCGCGTCGGACATCGTCGTAAAAAAAGGGCTTCCCATACGCCGCTATCATGTCCGGCGAGGCAGATTCTGGGGATACATGGAAAGACCTAAAACCTGCTCGCCATAAAAGCGACAAGAAACGTTTGTCTAGTTTTGTGGGACTGAGCGATGTGGCCGAAAAGGTGGCCTTCCAAGGCCGTCGAACGATTTCTTCGAGCACGGAGAGGCAATGATCTATCGGCTCGTTGAAGAGAGAGTCCACAAACTCGAATGATTTTGGCCGGAGTCGGTGCAGCACCTCCTCTATTTCGTCAACCACCTCCTTGGGGTCCCTTCGACGAATGCGATTGCCCTGCAGTTTTGAAGGATAGAGGCAATAAATACATCTATGCGAACAGCCCCTGTAAGATTGAATGCTGTAGCCGGCTCCGAGCTTGTTGTAGCCGGAGAAATCAATCCACGAATCGACGTGGGGTCTGGGGACGGGAAAGGCGCCGAGGCGCGCGGGCGTCAGGACAAATACGCTATTTTCTTGATATCCCACGCCGGGAATCGCCGGGGCGTAGTCGCCTTTCGACAACGAGTCCAGGAGTCTGACAAAGCTCTCCTCTCCGTCTGATACAACTACATAATCGGCTTTGAGGGCCCTGAGGAGTTCCCTGGGCAGCAGACTGGCGCCGGAGCCTCCAATCACCAAGGGAGCGTCGGTGCATTGTCGAATCCAGTCTGCTATGCGTTGCGCGTCCCGGACATACGAGACGGGGTGGAGCATGTTGACATTGTCTATGTTTCTTACTGAAAGCCCCACGACTTCTGGGGCAAAGGAGCGACAGATGCTTTCAATCTGTTTGAATGGAGTCCGAACAAAGCAAAGGTCCACCACCCGCACATCATGACCAACCGCTTTTGCGGCGCTGGCCACAAAACAAAGTCCGATGGGCGCAGCTGCAAAAAGGTCATGACGCAAATTTGCGTTGATCAGCAGGACCTTCAATGTATTCTCCCGCCTCTCATGGCCTATTGCCATGAGCCTGAGTCCTGCTGCCAGCGGATAGACGCCTTCCCAAAGTTACTGACGGCATTGCTTCTTTTGGCTCGCAACGACAGACATAGTTTATCTATTATTGCGAGGAACCGAAGGCGGCGTGCAATGCGCGTTCACCCGACTGACAGCGCGCCGTATTGACCAACTGGAATATCTTTTTGGCAATCCTTATTATTTGTGTCTGTTTGTCTCACGGTACGTATGGTGTTTCGGCAGGGACGAACTCCCTTTGGGCTCTCATAGCCTTGAGGCCATCATCCCTGCCTGCCACTTTCCAGAGAGAGGAGAGCGTTCAGTCACACATTTTTTTCAGACGCACAGGCGGGCTTCGCTCCCACTGTCGTCCTCAACTCAGCGCACTCGAATCCTTTTACGCATTATTCGGGACAAGGCAGTTATTCCGCAAGAAGGGCTTTCAACTCCTTCGTAAATTCCGGCACGACCTTGAACAAGTCTCCGACGATACCGTAATCGGCTTTGGAAAAGATCGGAGCTTCGGGGTCTTTATTTATCGCCACTATGACCTTGGAGGAGCCCATGCCCGCCAAGTGCTGAATCGAGCCAGATATGCCGCACGCGATGTACAGGTTCGGCGTAACGGTTTTGCCCGTCTGACCAACTTGATCAGAGTGTGGTCTCCAGCCCGCGTCAACCGCAGCGCGCGACGCGCCGACAGTTGCGGTGGGCCCCAGCACGGCGGCCATTTCTTCCAGCAAAGAATAATCTGGTCCTCCCATCCCTCGTCCACCTGAGACGATGATTTCGGCCTCGGTGAGATCCACTTTTCCGCTGGTGTCGAGATTGAGTTCTTTGGTTACATAAGTGGGGCGAGTCTTGTCTGGCGTGAATGAGATCGTTTCGACTGCGCCTTCGCGTGGATTTTCGGCTGTTTCAAGCACATTGGGTCTGGCTGTCGCCATCTGCGGCGATGCCGTACTCACCCACTGCGCGTAGCATTTACCCGCGTACATAGGTCGATTGCCGACCAATTTCCCATCGTCGAGCGTAAAAGAAATGCAATCCGCAATTACGGCCACGCCAAGTTTGGCGGCAGTCCTGGGCGCAAGGTCTTTTCCCTGCATAGAATGGCTCAAGAGAACGATGGACGGATTTTTTTCCTTGATCACGTGGCACAGGGCCTGCGCGTAATACTCGCTGTTGTACACTTCGAAGTCGGGACCCTCCACGACATAGACAGCGTCTGCTCCGAACTTCGCCAAATCCTGGGCAAACTGAGACGCGGCGCTGCCCACCAGCAGGGCCTCGAGTCGCCCGCCTAGCTGATCCGCTAATTTACGACCTTCACTGGCAAGTTCAAACGCGGTTTTCTTCAGTTTTCCAGCCTTAATTTCTCCGTATATCAATACATTTGACATTTCTTGTTTCCTCCGTTGTTGCGAACTGCACCCATTAAATCACTTTGGCCTCGGACCTCAGCGCTTGCACCACTTGTTTGGCTGCGTCGGCAGGCTCCATATTTTCGAATTTCTTTCCTGCCTGGCGCTCCTTTGGCATGCTGTAGGAACGAGTCTCAAGCTTGGGCTCGGCTGCTATTCCGAGGTCGGCCAGTGTTTTCTTTTCGATGGGTTTCTTCTTGGCCTTCATGATGCCGGGGAGAGAGGCATAGCGAGGTTCATTGAGGCCCTTCTGTGAAGTCAGGACGCAGGGCAGCGTCACTTCCACAATCTCCTTGCCCCCTTCAACGTCCCGTTCCACGATGGCTGTCTTTTTGTCTTGTGCGACGTCCACCTTGGTAACCAAAGTGACTTGAGGAAGGTTCAAAAATTCAGCGAGCATCGCGCCTGTTTCTCCAAAATCGTCATCGATGGCGCGATGGCCGCAGAAGATGACGTCATAAGTCAATTGGGAAGCCACTGCGGCCAGAGCTGAGGCCGAAACGTACGGATCGGCCTGGTTCAGGGCATCGTCGCAGATGTGAATGCCTTTGTCGGCTCCCATTGCCAGAGCCGTCCGGATAGCCTCTGTGGACCTCTCCGGGCCAATGCATACGATAGTGACGTCGCCAGCCTTGAACTTCTCTTTGAGGCGCAGGGCCTCTTCAACGCTGAACTCATCGTATGGGTTGATAACGTATTTGATGCCGTCGGTTACAATTCCAGTGCCCTGAGCGTTCACCTTTATTTGCGTCTCGGTGTCAGGGACCTGTTTTAGGCACACCAATGATTTCACGGAATGTCCTCCTTGAACATGATACTTCGTCCTCAGCGGATGCAGCCTCCAGGAGATGGCTGCAATGATGCTGAGTTCTTGGTCGATAAGTCTTTCTTTGCTAGACGGCCATGAGCGAGGTTTGGAACGGTACTTTCTGCCCGCTCAACATGGCAGAATCAGGGTTAAACGTTGACAATGTAGTCAACGCGCAAAAGTTAGTCAAGAGGAATCATCTCTTCTCGTGTGCTGTACTCATTCCGGACAATTATTGCTGAATATGCAGATTGGTTGAATTGCCCATTTACCGCTTCAGCCCGCGCGGTGCCTCGCGCTCATGTGCTGAGGTTCTCTACAAGGGAACTATTTCCCTTCAATTTGAGCCTGCAATTGCTCAATTTCCTGCAAGAGACGATTTTTTGCGACGTCGTTTCGTTCGAGTTTCATTGCATTCTTGAACCAACGAAGTGCGCTCTCTACATCGCCCTTTTGTCTATGGGCGTAGCCCAGATGTTTCATGGCTTGCAGATGGTCAGGCTGCAACGTAAGTATGGTTGTCAAGTCGCTGATCTCGTCGTCGTACCGACCTAGTTGCTCCAAAATGTAGGCCCGATTCTCTAAGGCCTTCAGCATACGAGGATTGGACTCCAATACTTTCGAAAGGTCCTCGAGAGCCAGGTCTGCGCGTCCTGCGTCGAAGAACAATTGAGCGCGATTCATGAGCGCCGAAGGGTCGTTGGGGGCCATTTCCAAGGCGATGTTCAATTCCTTGATGCCTCGGTCATAATCGCCTCTCATCCGCTCAATGATACCAAGCGCGAGATGCGCTTCCTGTAGGGAGGGATCTAATTTGATTGCTTTTTCGACGTCAGCAGCAGCTTTGTCGAGTTTTCCCATGATGAGGAAGAGCTTGCCGCGGTTGAGGAAGGGAAGGGGAGCGCGCTTAGCCGCCTTGCAGCAGGCGTCAAAGAGTTTGAGCGCCTCTTCGTATTCGCCGGCGCTGACTTTGCTGATCCCCATTTCCATCAGAGCGACCTGTTCTTCGGTCATTTTGCCGTCAGACTGGGCGGTCCTTGACGCGGCATAGGACCCGCCGAGCGCACTCGTCGAGATGAACGCGGCTAGCAGAAAGAGGGCCCACCAACCGCGCTCCCTATGCCTCATGTCATTCATTGGTCAGCACGCGTCAGTCAGATCATTTTTTGGACGACAAGCCGGACGAATTTGCGTTGTTCGCTGTTGGAGCTGCGTTGTCCCTTAGAAAAAACGCAAAGAAATCCTTTGAATATCGATCTTCGTAACGGTTCAAGGTGTATTTCGGTTGTTCTGGGGAGAGCTTGAATTTTTTGACTACGTTGCCGCGAGCGTCCCTGACATACAGGTTCGCCACAATATTGTCGGGATTCGCGTCGGCATGCATCCCTCGTTCGCAACCGGCTAGCACGAGCGCCTTCGCCAGGTCCTTACTACCTATGTGATGTCCTATGGCAAAGACGAGGTTCCCATCCTTCCGTACGCCGAACGCGCTCCGATGAGCCACAAACCAGTAGTGCTTTCCATCCTGATCTCTGCCGCCCCCACCTAGGAGAAACCCCAGGCCGATTTCGGAATCTTCGAGGCGTCCTTTTCGGTAAATCGATTGCACCACCATGCCATTCTTTACTATGAGATGCCGCAACTGACGCGCGTCCCGGACAAGTTGCAAAGGAATCTCCGAAGACCATTCCCTGATGTCAACCGATCCGTCTTTATATATAATGAATGTGGCCATACCCTCTGTCATCGGATAAATGACTTTTCCGCGAAAAATAGCCCCTGCGCCTTTGGAATGTCTCTGCATCCACATTGCGTTGGTCACTGCCATGATGCGAGAGCGCAACTCGGGTTCCACCTCGGACCTGGCCATCGGCGCCCCGGGCTCCTGAGAGCCCACGTAGTACTGCGCGAAGGTCTTGCTCATGTCCACGACCATCATGTACACAACCGCGTTTGGGAAATCGACGCTCGGGCGGTAAAACGTCTTGTACACAATAGGACGCCCTGAAGCGTCTCTGGGCGATCCAGAAGATACCCATACGCCCTCGCCCGGCATCGCCGGAGAGGTGTAAAGCGGCTTGATATTGTCGAGTTGAATTGAGTCGAGGGGGTCTCTCTCGAGCAGTCGAGAGTCGGCCTGGTCAGGCAGATTCAGGGCGCCGGCGGGTCCTACCGGGGGCTTCGTCGTTTCCTGAAGCGCGGCTTCCTTTGTGGGACCATTATCCTGGGTATGAAGCCCGCGCTGTTTAGAGGTTTGAGCCGCTAGTTTGAAAGTATGACTTTGAAGGACTGGCGATTCGGCTGCGCCCACAGACCCTGTCTGAAGCATGGCGTCCCGATTTGCATGCGCTGCATTGGTCGCCGCCACGCAAGACCAAACAACTACCGTCATGATTGTTGTAAGCACGTGTATCTTTCGCAACTTCTCCACCCTTAAAATACAATAGGAATAACACTCGATCGTAATTATACGGTTTCCTTCGTTTATATAGCGCAAAATGCGCAAAATTTCAATCACAATCGCCTAAGGGAATGGAACAAACCGCAGAACAAGCGTCACAATTTGTCAGTTGTGCAGAAGCCAGTGCGCCGAGAGGAGCGCGCGAATTGGGGGTGATGCGGCGGAAAGCCCAGCAAGACAAAGCTTTGAAGGTCCACGCAGAGCGGCTACGCGCTATGACAATGAGACGCCTCGTACTCTGAGGCGCTACAAGAATCTTCTATGCTTCTCATAGCAATAACCGAGAATAGCTTCCAAGACGCCTCCTGCAATGGCGCGGGCCTTGTCTGACACCGAAAAACAATACGAGACCTCTCCCCTTGGATCCACGTCTCCTATTTTGAGACCATGCGCGACAAAGGTTCCGGGTCGTATCAGCCCTCGCAGCACCCCATCTATCTTTGATTCAACAGGGATCCCCGCGACGTAACCTATGGTAGCCCCTTCTCGCACGACAGCGCCAATGGGCAGGCTCGATTCGAAAATACCTTCGGCAGGGGCCCGCAGGACTCGCTGCGCTGTTTTGCCCCCTATGTCCCCGGGAACGCCAGTGTCGGGGAAGGCGCTTCCCTCCCAAATAATGCGGCCTAGATTGTGTCCTCGGTGGGTCTCGACAACAGCGTGGGCATCCCGGCCAGCTTCAAATCCTGGCCCAAGAGCTATTACGAAGTCGGCCTGGGACATTGAGGTGCCCACATTTCTTTTTGCCATGATTGCATCGACGATGATTTCGGGGTGGTATTCGTGGCTCACTGCGTTCTCTGGATCTACCATCACTGGAATGAGATGGTCATCCCACGCCTGAAAGACCTCGGAGAGCGTCGTCGCACGGCGGGACCGAACTCCTTCCACTTCCCATACGCCTTCATGAATCGCTTCACAAAAACTCACCATACGCCGCACCGCCAGAGGACACGCAGTTTCCGTCATGAGGAGACGCCTAAAACCGCATCGATAAAGTTTCAAAGCGACGCCACTGGCAAGGTCGCCGGCGCCCCGTACGCATATACGAGTATCAAAAAGCATCGTCCCCATGAGTTGTCTCCTTCACTCAAGTCACTCTTTCAGCGCGTTGCGAAGCGTCTCCTTTGAAACCACTCCAAAGAAAGACTCTTTTATTTCTCCATTCCTTATGATGAATAACGCCGGTATTCGCGTAATCCCGAAGCGTCTTGCCATCATGTTTTTGTCGGTGTTGAGCTTCCCGACGATGACGCGATCCTTCAGCTCGCGGGCTATCTCTTCCAGGGTAGGGTCCATCAGGCGACAAGGAAAACACCAGTCGGCATAGAAGTCCAGCACCACCATCTGCTTTCGCGACGCCTGCAGGACCTCCTTGTCGAAGTTCTCATCAGTAATCGTCCGGATCAAGGATGCTTTTTCCCCGCGTCCCTTTTCTTGATACAAGGACCATCCTACGATGATTGCCCCGAGGATGACCAATAAAGCAGCGCTCATCAACAAGATCGATGATTTTTTCATGAAGCCTCCCAACAGCGCCAATCGCTCCCTTCGACGATCCATAGCTCAAGCCGCAAGAATTGTTGCATCCCATCAGCCAACATGTTCCGCTGCACCAAATACTCGCTACATCATCTCGATAGGATCGACATCGATGGTTACTTTAACTCCTGGTTGGTTTAGATGACCAGCATCTCGCAATTGTTGCACCAGACGTCTCAAATTTTCTCGCGTGGTTCCTTTGAGGAGAACCTGCCATCTGTATTTTCCACCTGCTTTCTTTCGGGGGGATGGGGCAGGGCCTAGAATAGTGAGGCCCCCTAGCGGCGCTTTAAGCATCCGGCCCACGCTGCCAAGCCGTATCGCAGCCTGTTCGACCTTGGTTTCCGAGTTCCCTTCTAGCCTAATGAGAATCAAATGACCAAAGGGTGGATACGCCAGCTCCCGTCTCACCTCGCACTCGTATTCAAAAAACTCCTCGTATGCCTGTCTTGCCGCATAGCGGATCACGGGATGTTCCGTATCAAATGTCTGAAAAAGCACTGAACTGAGCCGTCGGTCTCGTCCCGCCCGACCTGACACTTGGGTCAAGACCTGAAAGGTCCGCTCCGCCGCTCGAAAATCCGGAAAGTGGAGGGATGCATCGCCGTAAAGCACGCCAACGAGGGATATTCTCGCAAAATCATGTCCTTTCACGATCATTTGAGTTCCGGTAAGTATATCTATCTCATGGTTCCTGAAACGTTCGAGAATAGCGACAAGGTCTTCTTGGTTGTGCGCTGCATCCCGATCCAATCTCTCTATTCTCGAGGTAGGAAATAGCTTTTTAAGTTCCTCTTCGACTTTTTGCGTGCCAATGCCATGAAACGACATGGCGGCGCTGGCGCATTTGGGACAGAGCGGCGGGGCAAATTGAGAGTATCCACAGAGGTGGCATCGCAGTTGCTGTTTTGACTTATGATGCGTCAAACTGATGTCGCAATTTGGACACCGAAAGATGAAACCACATGATTTGCACTGGACAAAGGTATCAAAACCTCTCCTATTGAGGAAAAGCAGCGCCTGTTCGCGTCGATCCAACGTCTCTTGGATGTGGCTAAGAAGCAAGGGCGTCAGAAATCCCTTTCTATCGCCAATCCGTTTCGAGTCCTTCAGATCGACGATCTCTACCCTAGGCATTTGACCAGCATGATAGCGCTCGGGGAGATCGATGCGCGTGATCTTACCGCGCCTCGCATTTTCAAAGGTCTCAAATGAAGGAGTCGCGCTCCCAAGGATGACGCACGCGGCATCGAGCATTCCCCTTACGAGAGCCAAGTCTCTCGCATTATAGGGAAAACCATCCTCCTGCTTATAGGAAGGATCATGTTCTTCATCAACGATGATCAGCCCTAACGAGTCGATGGGCAGAAAAATGCCGGACCTCGCAGCCACTGCGATCCGCACCTGACGTTCTTTGATTCTCCTCCATTCTTGTAGTCGCTGAGCTGGCGTCAATCCACTATGAAAAAGCGCTACGCCCCCTTCAAACCGGTCGAGAAACACTCTCACTGTCTGTGGCGTGAGAGCGATTTCAGGGACCAGCACAAGAACATCCTTGTCTTTTTCCAGGGTCTTTGCGATGGCCCTGATATATACCTCTGTCTTGCCGGACCCTGTTACTCCGTAGAGCAAAAAAGGTTGGAAGCCTCCTGATTCGATTGCGGCAGAGATGGTATTCGTTGCTGCGACTTGACAAGGGGTCAGTTCAGGCCATAGCGCTGGGTCATAACTGCCGTTCTGTTTTGAGAGAGTTCGAATTGGCTTTTTGGAACGGCCGCGTTGGTCCATTGTCCGAGGGATCTCGAGGTAGTCCTGGGTCGTCAGCAAGCCCCGCTTGATGCAATCCTTCAAAGCCGATTCACCAATACGAGAGATCAAATCCTTTTCCAACATTCGGCCTTTTTTAAGAAGGACAGACGGCAATGAGTCTGTTTCTTGGCGTTGTTCGCAAGTGTCACTGCCTACATTTTGGGCAAGGAACACCCAACGTTTGGATTTTTTTGTGGCGCCGGGGGGTAAAAGGCTTTTAAGCGCTGTCCCCACCGGGACAAAATAGTAGTCAGCGGCCCATGAAATAAATCGCCAAAGCTGTTCGGTAAAAAAGGGGGGATCCTCGGGGATGCTGACGACTTCTTTTATTTCGTAGTTGCAGGTGGAAGCGAAATTGGGGTCTGTCGGCTGCGATACCCCCACTATGAATCCGGTAAGGAGCTTTTTCCCAAGCGGCGCAATCACGCGCTTGCCAAAAACAGCGGAGCCGGACATATCGCCAGGAGCCTTGTATTTGAACGTATTCTTCAAAGGAAGGGGAAAGGCTACATCGATGAGCACGGCCGCATCACTCATGTTAGTGTGACAGTTCGACTCCCTGAGCGCATCGGAGGCGTCCGAAACCTGCTATCATGCCTCTTACAGTGTTTAAAGAGCTTTCAAGTTCATGCGGCTTTAATTCCAGTGTGGCCGTGCCCCTATAACCTTTCTCAATCAGATTCAGTAAGATGTGTTGGATTTCCACCCTGCCTGAGCCGATGGGAAGATGAAGATCATCTTTGACGCTATTCCCTCCGTAGTTATCGTGAAGATGCACGTGGCCTATCCACTGGTACAATTTATTCACGATCTCGTACGACGTGTTTCTTTCAGCCAGCAATTGCCCGTGTCCCACGTCGAGGGTCAGGGAAATGTTCGGTACGCGCTGCACGACCAAGGCCAAATCCGAGGCGTTCTCCGAAAGATTTTCCAGACTGATTAATATCCCGTGAGGAGTAGCCGCATGTGAAATTTCCTCCATGAATTTAAGCTTTTCTTCGCAGACATGAGGCCTCACAAACCGAGGATCGAACCAGAGATGGACTGTCAAGAAATGGATGTCTAATTGTTCGGCGATCTCTAGGGTGCGCATCAGTTTCGGATAGTAAATCTGCCACAGGTGTTCGAGATCGTTGGGAGGACCTTCAGAGGGACCATGAGCAATGAGAAAGAAGCTTGTATTGTGATAAAGGGAGGCCGCCAAGTCCTTAAAATGACGTGTCTCTAAGCCATCGCGGAGCACCACCTCCCCGAAATCGAAACCGTGCGATATCAGGAAAACGACATCTTCCGAGGAGGTTACATGGCCTCCGAAGAGCACCCGACCATCACCTCTCATTGTTCGTGTTGGAAATCTCCTCGTCTGTAAGATAGCACGCCGGGTCTGGGGCCCACACATCTCCGTACACCGCCTCGGCCCTTACACGAAAGTTGCCCCCGCACACATCCAGCCACCTGCAGGTCGCGCATCGTCCCTTCACATATTTTTTCTTTTCCTTCAATTTGACGAGAAATTCGTCGGCGTCGTCATACCAAATTTGACTGAAAGGGCGATTCCGCACGTTGCCAAAGCTTCGATGACGCCAAAACTGATCGGCATAGACCTCTCCGTCCCAAGAGACGCAGCCGATTCCTCTGCCGGAGTTGTTTCCTTCATTCATGCGAAGAAGTTCTAGGACTTGCTGAGCCCTCGACGGATCTTCTTTGAGGAGGCGCAGGTAGATATAAGGGCCATCCGCATGGTTGTCCACCGTCAATACTTCGGCGGCGTGCCCCATATCGTGAAGTCTTTTGGTTCGGTCTATGATCAGGTCAACCACCTCTCTCGTTTCCTCGTGGTTGAGATCCTCGTTGACAAGTTGCGATCCCCTGCCGGCATACACAAGATGATAGAAGCAGATGCGAGGAATGCGGTCACGTTCCACCAAGTCGAAGATAGCGGGGATGTCTCGGAAATTTCGTTTACTGATCGTAAATCTCAACCCGACTTTCAGACCAGCCTCCCGACAATTCTCTATTGCCTTCATCGCCCTTGAAAAGCTGCCCGGGACGCCTCTAAACGCATCGTGATGTTCGCCGACGCCATCGAGGCTTATGCCCACATAACTCAAACCGATGGAATGAAGTTC
>Ga0123519_10002747_pt1 | contig 29469 bp, 30 predicted proteins | sample YelNatPaOPRAMG02_FD_87396 | JGI IMG/M metagenome (GOLD analysis project Ga0123519, IMG submission 87396) | Hot spring microbial communities from Yellowstone National Park - Yellowstone National Park OP-RAMG-02 (version 2) | ecosystem: Environmental > Aquatic > Thermal springs > Hot (42-90C) ... | reverse complement strand
TGGGATGAGGTCTCGCAGAAATGCAATAATTTCCTGCCAACGCCTAATGTGTACCACTGGCATCCAGTGGCGTTTGTGGAGAATATGAGGGAGATGAACAAGGAGCCAGAGTGGATTGTTATTGCCAAGGGTGAAATTGGACAGAAAGAAATCAAAGGAGATAAGGACAATCCGCGAATAATTGAATATCATGCTACAACAACCCTTAAGGCTACAGATGATGAAACCTAATGGTGTTCCTCTTTTGTTAATTGGTGTATTACTCGGGCTGGCTTAAGCGGGACTAATAGTGCAAAAGCACTATCGTGGAAAACATGGGGGAAGAAATTAAGCTATCCAGTATATGGATGCATTGTTGTAATTGATTACAGGTATAAAGGCGACGAATATGAAGGGAAGGGGCATGTGGGATTTGCGGTTGGAAGAGATAGCCAGAATTCACTATACTTACTTGGAGGAAACCAAGCCGATGGCGTAAAGGTTTCTAAATACAATTTCGCCTACATTGAAAAGTATTTAACTTATGTGATTCCGAATGATTATCATATTCAAACTCAACTGGATGACTATAAGGGCGACTATGATGAGGGCACCTATGAATCGACTCGATAGAAAAAAAATTCGTTTCATCCGCGATTTTCTCTTCACCATGTTTTGCTTTTCATTAGAGGTGTTTTCAGACAATCAAACCCGGTTCATTGAAGATGATAGTGTTCCATATTTTATAAATAAATTCAAACAAATATCCTTTAAATATATATATCCTATTTACAGAATATACGAAGTGCCAAAGAGTGTTTATGTTATACTAACCGAGCCCCCTTATGACACAACTGGCAGTGCGATTTTAAATGATTCAATACAAGCATTTTGTATTAGAATTACAGGTGGAAAATATTCACAAAAATGGGTATTAAAGGACTATATTGTTAGGAATCCAAACAATGGAGTAGAAGAAAGGTCAATTTGGTTTTGGTCTAAGTACATTCAGATAAAGGATTTTGACCGTGACGGGGAAACCGATTTCATCATTGTATATGGCACAAAAGGTCTAAATGGTATTGATGATGGAAGATTGAAAATATTGATTTTTCATAAAGATCAAAAATTTGCAATCAGGCATCTCAATGGTGTATTAGATTTTGAAAGACAGACGCAAATCGATAATTCTTTTTACAGTCTGCCTAAAAGCATTCAGGAGTCAGTGATCGACTTAATTGAAAGCATAATTCAAGACGGAAATGCGATATTCGCGACTGGTTGGAAGGAATCGTTTGAATGCAAAAGGACACTAATAACGGAAACAATCCAAAATCCGCCGCCAAAGAAGGCTAAAAAGAAGAATCAGAACGGGCAGTACATCTTACAACAGCGGTAGTATTCCATTTGCGCAACAAGCCAAGGTAGCGCTTCCGTGTCCAGCTCCGCTACGCTCCGCAAGGCACTCCAGCGAGATTACAGGCGCAAACGGCACACTTGCCGCGATACGTTGGTTGCAATTGCTACAGAGTGGCTTCCAAAAATTTTATATGACACACTAATGAAAAAAATGCCTAATGTTTTTATAGAGTAATTTGTGTTTATTATTTAATGTAAACAATTTGTATACAATATTCTTCTTATTTTTTCTGTTTTTTTATACAAAATTTCTTAAATTTATAAATATATGTCTTTAATAAAAGGAGACTAAAAGGAGACTATATGAAAAATAAAAATATTATAATCATATTTTTAATTTTATCGTTCTTTTTGTATTGTTTTTCTTTAGATTCAGATATAAAAATTAATTCTTTAGGCTTTCTGCCAAATGCTAAAAAGGTAGCTTCAATTAGTGCTCCTTGCTCTTCTTTTATATTAAGAGATGCTAAAACAAATGCATCTGTTTTTTCTGGCAAAATATCTTTAGGCCTTTATCAGGCAGATGTAAATCAAAATGTATATATTGCCGATTTTTCATCTCATACATTTTCTGGAAACTATTATCTTGATGTTTCGGGTGTTGGAAAATCTATTACTTTTCCAATTTCCGATAGCGTTTATAATTTTGCCTATTATACTTGTATGAGGGCATTTTATTTGTGGCGTTGTGGAATGGCTGTAGAAGGAACTCACAATGGAAATTTATACAAACACGCAGCCTGCCACCTTAAAGATGGTTATCTGGATTATATTGGCGGCGGACATGTTATAAAAGATGGAACGCGTGGATGGCATGATGCAGGAGATTATAACAAATATGTAACAAATGCAGGAATCACTCTTGGATGCTTATTTTTAGCGTGGGAACATTTTAAAGATAAATTAGAAAAAGTTTCATTAAATTTGCCAGAAACAGCACCTAATTGCCCTGATTTTCTAAAAGAATTAAAATGGGAAGTTGATTGGATTTTAAAAATGCAATATCCCGATGGCTCGGGAAAAGTTTCTCACAAACTTTCTGCAAAAAATTTTAATGCGTTTGTCTTGCCAGAGTTTGAAACAGACGATAGATATTTTGTTGACTGGAGTTCATCTGCTGTTGCAGATTTTGTTGCAATATGTGCAATGGCAAGCAGAATCTTTGGCCCTTACAACAGTAATTACGCAGATACTTGTTTAAGAGCTGCTGTTATTAGCTATAACTTTCTTAAGGCAAATCCTTCTAATAAAGATGCAGATCAAAGTGCATTTGGAACAGGCGCATACACTACTTCTGATCCAAATCATAGAATATGGGCAGCAGCAGAAATGTGGCAAACAACCGGGTCTCAGCAATATCTTAATGACTTTGAAACACAAGCACAGTTGGATCAGCAATTGGTTTCTAAAGATTTTGATTGGCCCAATCCTAAAAATATAGGCTTAATCACTTATGCACTATCCCAAAGGAATGGAAAAAATAAACAACTAGAAACAAAAATTAAAGATGCCATCATTAATTGTGCGAATCAAATTGTTTCTGATTGTAATAATGATGTTTATGGCAGGCCATTGGGTAAAAGTTATTATTGGGGATGTAATGGTACTGTAGCAAGGCAGGTTCTTATTCTGCAAGCCGCCAATATGCTCTCACCAAAAGCAGATTATATAAACACTTCGTTAGATGCTATTGGCCACATATTTGGAAGGAATTATTATAACAGATCTTATGTTACGGGATTAGGAAAAGATCCTCCCAAAAATCCTCACGATAGACGTTCGGGTGGAGATAATGTAGTAGAGCCTTGGCCTGGTTATCTTGTGGGTGGGGGTCATACAGCAACAACCTGGCACGACGAGATGAGTGACTACGAAACAAATGAGATTGCAATTAATTGGCAGGCAGCTCTTGTTTATGCATTAGCTGGATTTATAAAACCACAACAAACTATTATTGTCAAAAGCAAAAACCAATACAATAATATTTTGTCAAATAAATATATGATAAAAAAAATTGTAAATCCTTGGAGTATTAAAATTCTTCCATCTTGTCCGTTTTTAATATATAGTTCAAATGGAAAATATATGGCAACAATAGAAGATGTTCATTCTTTAAAGTCTTTGTATAAGATAAAGGGAGTTTTTTTAGTTATTAAAAAGTAATAATAATTTTAAAGGTAAATTTTATAACTTTTCTATATTTTTAATATTATTTCTTAATTAATTTTTTGCTAACTATTAAATGAAAAAATTTATAATTTCAATAGTATTAATACCTGCATTTTTTTGTTTATCTATTAATTGCTGTTATTTATATAAACAGAGTTCAAAATTTATTTATTATAATTTAAATGCAAAACCTGTTTCCTCATTAGTAAATAAAGATAATGTTTCTGATTCTTTAAAGAATTTTTTTAAAATTGTTAACCAGATTTGTAAGTATGCACAGGATACAATAGGCCTAAAGAAAAACAACAATTTTACTAAATATGTTTCGCTGTCAAAGTCTTATCTTTTAGACATTATTTCTGCTTGCGAAAAAACAAGTTTTAAGCCATACAAATGGTGTTATCCATTTTTTGGATGCTGGCCATTAAGAGGTTACTACGAAGAAAAAGATGCAATAAAAGAAGAAACAAGATTAAAAAAACTTGATTATGATGTGTTTAGAACAAAATCTGATGCTTTTAGCACTTTAGGAATTTTTTCTGATCCTTTGTATTCTTTTATGAAAAATTATTCTGAGTTTAGACTTGCCAATTTAATAATTCACGAACAAACACATAGTACTATTTATATTAAAAATCAAGTAGAATTTAGTGAAGCCCTTGCTTGCTTTATTGCTCAGGAGGGTGCCTTGGGTTTTATAAAACATAAATACCAAGACACATCAAAACAATATTTGCAAGCAGAAGATTTTATTAAAGATATTAAAACTTACGATAAAATCATTAAAGAGCTTTATGAACGACTATTAAAACTATACGAAAGCAATACTACAAAAGAACAAAAAATCATTAAAAAAAAGGAAATTATTTATAATTTTGTAGATTCTATTAATGCAAATTATGATTCAATATTTATTTTAAAAAAATACTGGATGTTAGATAAAAATTTAATTAATAATGCATATCTTTATCTTGAAAAAACTTATACCTATGATCTAGATTTATTTTACAAACTTTATGAAAAACAAGATAAAAATTTAAAAACAACATTAATAACAATAAAAAATCTCACCAAAAACAAAGGCGATATTAAAGAATTAATTAAAAAAATTATTGAAAAGTAAATGATTAACAACAAAAAGTTTTTTTAAATAAATTTATAAAAGCTATGTTGGTAAAATTTATAAAGATTCATTTGTCAATTATATAGATTTTTTCCATGTCTTCAATATTATTCAGTTTGCATCCTTTGGGTGGAAGAAAATATTCATTTGTAACTTTTTTATTCAAACTTATATCATAAAAAAGAATTGTATCAACCATAAATATGTTATTGCACATTCTTTTTCTTTCCATCCATATAGGAAAATCATAAAAATTTTTTTTTGCGTTATACCTAAACTTTATTTTCTCTATTAAATCGTCTTTAAAATCAAAACTCTCTATGCAGGTAATTGTTGCTAAATCAATATCCTGAATATAAAGTTGATATCCTAAATTGTTTTTAAGCTCAAAAATGTAATTGGCATCAAAATTTCTCCTTAAAATTTTATAAGAATTGTCTGCATTTACGCATTTTAAATATGGCTCAATAAAATTAATGCTATTATAAACATTACAATAAGACGATAAGATTTTATTAATATTTAAAATATAGCCAATATTCTTTTTTAAATTTATTCCTAATATAATAGTATCGTTAATAATAAATTTGAAATTAAATGGTGCTCCATATTCGTAAGCAATGCTTTTTTTTACATCATCAAAATATAAACGGCCTTTTACTGTTTTAGAGAAATTGTTATAAAAATTCTTTCTTATAAAGCAACATTCAAAAGAAACAATTTTTTTAGGAGAAGAAAGATAAACTTCAGAAAAACAAAGGCATGGTATTATAACAAAGAAAATGATATTTTTAAATAAATTCATAATATTTAAATTTCAAGATAATATAAGTAATATAAAAAAGTTAAAAAATATTTTGCATTTTTTAAAGATAAATAAGTATTATTTAATTATTATTATTAATAAATTATATCATTTATTAAATTTTAAAGGAGGCTTAAATGAGAATTAATTTCAAAAAATCTATTTTTTGTTTTTTTATAATTGGCATTCTTAATTTTAGCTCATATGCTCTTGTTGGAATTGGTGCTCAATATGGAATATTAGACTTTACACTTTCTATGAAGGATGCGACGGGAGAGAAGGCTGTATTTGAAAATTTAAAATTAAATGTGTCAAGCATTACAGGAACCAATCCCGGTTTTCCAGATCCCCAAATAAGCGGTTCCGACATTCCTATAAAGATAGATCGCACAAAATGGCAAAGAAGCGTTCTTAATTTTGGTGGCAAGGCTTATGTAGATATAATTCCATTCTTAGACTGCATAGAAATTGCCGCACATTTTGGACTTTGGGAATATGAGGGAAAAATTATTTATCCTAAATCAATGAGTTTTAATAATCAGCCATATCAGCAGGGAACGCCCTTTATTAATTACGTTAATGTAGAATATGATACCACTACTCTTACGCTTAAAGATTTAAGTATGAATAATTTTATGATTTTATCAAAAACACCATATACAAAACTTGATGCTTCTATTTCTGTGAGAAAATATCTTTTTCAGTTTCCGCCTGTTGTAAAAATTTTAAAGCTTTATGCCGGTGCTGGTTTTAACATTAATTTTGCAACTCCAATGTTGAGTGCAAAACTTATAGAAGATGCTCTTGGTGCAAGGCTAAACACTTCTTATGATATAAATCAGTTTGAACCTAATCTCTTTGGCAACATAGACATAATGGCAGATGTTTGTAAAGAAATTCTGGCTCAAATGTTTACTCCTCATTATGCATGCCATATTCTTGCCGGTGCAATGGTAAAGATTCCTATAATTCCGCTTGGGGTGTATGTAGATGGAAAATTTTTAATACCATTTGATAAAATGGATAAATATGTTGACTTGGGCGGATATGGGTTTTTATTAAATGCAGGAATTGCTTTGGCTTTTTAATTATTTATATATTAAGAAATTATATTTTTAGAAAGCTATTAAAATTATGCAATACCTATGGGCACCATGGAGAATGGTATATATAAAAAATTGCATTGATAAAAAATCAAAAGGATGTATATTCTGCACAAAACCAAAGCAAAAAAAAGATAAAGAAAATTTAATTCTTTACAGAGGAAACAAAGCCTTTGTAATGTGCAATGCTTTTCCTTATAACAATGGCCATTTAATGGTTATTCCCTATAAGCATACTTCTAAAATAGACGAACTTGATAAAGAATGTTTGCTTGAGATTTGGGAACTAGTTTCTTTGTGCTGCAGTGTTTTAAAAAAATATTTTTCACCCGATGGATTTAATATAGGAATAAATTTAGGTAGAACAGCTGGCGCTGGAATAGATAATCATGTTCATATTCATATTGTGCCTAGATGGAACGGCGATACAAATTTTATGCCTGTTATTGGAAAAACAAAAGTTATATCACAGAGTTTAACCGATACATATGAGTCTCTTATTAAGGGGTTTAATAGAAAGGTTATAAGAACTAAAATAAAATAAATTACATTTTTATTGTCAAGCAGGATTTGCATAGCAATATAAACAGCTATGAGGACATTTTTGAAAATATGAGCCAATGTCTTTAGATTCAAAGCAACCACATCCAGCACGTGTTGGTTTTAAACTTAATTGTTTATGTCTATTGAATCGATCTGTTTGTGCTAAAATATTGTTATCTATGCAATGAGCTTTTTTTATTTTTGGATTTATTAAAAGTACATCAGGATTACAGCAATTATAAATTTCTATATTTGCAAAAGAAGCTGCATCAACTAGTTCTTTACAAATATTCTCTTTTTCTTCTTGTGTGAATTCTTCAAACAATATCTTTCTGGATTTATGTTTTTTATAATGAGTCATAAAAGAAAAATAGCACCTAGTTATTCCCGCCTTTTTTATGTGTGGTAAAATATCAAAAAAGGCTTGATAATTTGTTTTTTTCTTATTATCAATATTTCTATATTTACAAATAGGGTCAAAACGCCACAACACACGTTGTGGTCCAACAATTTCACAAAGTAAAAAAAGTGTATTAATCCTTTTTTCTAAAGAACAAACATTGGGCTCAAGTTCTAAACAATTGTTTATTGTAAAATGAAAAACAGCATTATTTTCTGCAAAAAGGTTTTTAAATAAAGGATGAGAAATAAAAAAAGAAAAATCTTTTGACCAGAAAATATATCCTAAAACATTTTCTGTTTTTAAAGAAACAGTATACTGTTTATTAAATCCACAATTGTATTTAATTTCACCTTTTTGCCATGCAGAATAAAATTCTTTATAAAAAAAACGTGGAATATCTGTTCTTCTGGAGCATGATATATAGTATGATGATTTATTCATTTTATTTTAAAATAAAATGAAATAAATATTTTGGGGTAATTTATTAATCTAAAAGACGCTTTTCGCCTTTAATGGATTGTAATTCTGTAATATTTTTGGTTGCTTCTAAACAACCAATATATCTTTTGTTTTTATCTCTTAAAGCATAATATTCAATAAGTATTTTTTGCTTTGGTAAATCGGGCTGTATAGAAAGGTCTATCCAGAATCTTGCAGAATCTCGCTTATTTTCTTTCATTTCTTTTAAAATAGTTTCTACCTTGTCAAGACTTTTTTTAGGATGACAATTACGAACATCTTTTCCTATAACAGATTTGGGCCTTTTAAAGATTCTTGTATCGTGTTTATTCCATGCAACAACCTTATCGTTTTCATCTAAAACAGAAAATTCTACTGGAATTGTTTCTAATAAAGCTTCTAATAGCTGGTTAGATAGATTTCCTATCATAAAGTATCTACTTTCTGATAAATTTTAAATTATTTAAATTTAAAAATAATTTAAATAATTTTTTCATTCAAGGTCATAAATAGTATCATCTCTAACGAGCTTATTTTTTCTTAAAGAAAAATTCTTTGAAGCATCTTTTTTATCGGGTAAAATAAAAGGCTCTTCTGTTTCCAATGCATCACCTAAAGAAGCCTCTATATCGTCGGGATTTTCTCCAGATTCTAATCTATTAATGGCTTCTTTTATTTTATCTGAATATTCTAGTCCGGTCATTTGAGAAAATTTTTTCATAAGATGAGCAGCCTGACGTGGGTCTTCATCATTTATATTTTCTGCTTCGGATGCAAGAGATTCTATTGCTTTTGTCATTTTTTCCTCGTTTATAGGAAGATTATCTAATGGATTATCTTTTAAAATATCTGTTGTTTTTTTTGATTTATTTGCTATTGCAAAAAGAGAAATCATTCTTTGAAGTGTTTTAGATTTGCATTTGGGGCAATCGGGTATTTTTTCTGTATTTACACGTTTTGAAAAAAAGGTAAAAATTGTATTACATTCCTTACAATAAAACTCGTAAAACGGCATAAGAAAAAGTCCTAATTTATTAATAATTATTTAGATAAAAAATAATTTATCAAAAATTTTTAGGAAATATTGATTTTCATCTTATTTGCTTTTAATTATCAGTTATGTGTTTTGAATTAAAATAATAAAAAATATCTATTATTTTTTAAAACACCTAAACATCTTAATAATAATTCTCTTGCATAATTTGGGTTAAAAAAATATTTCAACTAAGTGCGATAAATTTTAAGCCTTTGACTTCTTGAGGCATGTTTTAATCTTCTGAGCGCCTTTTCTTTTATTTGACGGGCTCTTTCACGGGTAAGATTGAATCTCTGACCAATTTCTTCTAATGTATGAGCCGTTTCTTCGCCAATACCAAAATACAATTTTATTACTTCTTTTTCTCTATTGCTTAGAGTGTTTAATGTCTGATTAATTTCTTCCTGTAAAGATATCTCCATGACTCCATCATCGGGGAGTTCCTGATTTGTATCCTCTAACATGTCAATTAGCTTGCTGTCTTCGCCCTGCTGAATAGGCGCATCTAAAGACATATGAGAATTGCCTATTTTAATTGTTTCCTGAACTTCTTCTTCGTCTAAGTTTAATTCTTCGGCAATTTCTTCTACATTTGGATTCCTGCAATATTTTTGTTCAAGTTTAGATTGCGCCTTTCCTATTTTATGAATTGTACCAACTCTATTTAGCGGCAACTTAATTATTCGGGACTGCTCTGCAAGAGCCTGTAAAATCGCCTGCCTGATCCACCATACAGCATAAGAAATAAATTTAAAATTCTTTTTTTCATCAAAACGTTTTGCTGCCCTAATTAAACCAAGATTTCCTTCGTTTATAAGATCCGATAAAGGTAAACCCTGATTTTGATAATTTCTTGCAACAGAAACAACAAAACGCAAATTTGCCTTTACAAGCCTTTCTAAGGCTTTTTTGTCTCCCTTTTTTATTCTAACAGCAACTTCTGCTTCTTCTTCTGTAGAGAGAGTTTTATTTTTCCCAATTTCTTTGAGATATAAAGCCAGAGAGTTTTCTTCCGATAAAAATTGTTGATTTTTTTCCATAAAATAAAAATTGACCTGTTATTTTTTTGTTTAAAAAAATCTGTAAAGAATTAGTTTTTTATCGGTTTTTATCATTTTTTTGTTAGAAAATTGTTAGGGCATAAATTTATATATATAATTATATTATTTTCAACATAACATACAAATATTTTTTTAATAATTTAAATTAAATCATCTTATTGCAAATATATTTCTACCCTGTTCCTGCCATTTTCTTTTGCTCTGTATAAGGCTTTATCGGCCTCAGAAATTAGCAAATCAAGCTGCTTTGCATGTTCTCCATATACCGCAATACCAAAACTCATAGAGATTTTTAGATCCTTTCCATGTGTATCTTTAAAGGTAGAATTATAAATATTTTGTCTTATGCGTTCAACAGTTTCTAAGGCCATTTTCCCATCGGTTTTTGCTAATATTAACGCAAATTCTTCTCCACCGTAACGAGCGGCAACATCAACGCCATCCCTAATATTTTCACGGAGTTTTGATGCAACTTCTTTTAAAATAAGATCTCCAAAAGGATGGCCAAAAGTATCGTTTATTTTTTTAAAATGGTCAATATCGCATAATACAAGAGAAAGAGGTTCATTATAACGAAGAGCCCGGGTGATAGCCTTTTTTAACTCCTCTTGAAATTCTCGGTGATTTATAAGTAAGGTAAGTCCATCGTGAGTAGCCAAATTGTGTTTCTGCTCTATAAGTTGCTGTTTTTCTATTGCAAGTCCTGCAGAGGTAGTTATGCGACGCAGTAATTCTCTATTTGAAGCACTAAAGAATGCATCTTTTCTGGTGGATTCTAAAATAATTCCACCAATGCATTGATTTATGCCTAAAGGAATTGCTAAAAATGATTTCATATTTTCTGAATCTGGTTCCTCTTTACAATATCTTATTTCTATGTGATCTTCTGCAAAATTTCTAAAAAATACCATGTTCTTGGAATATAAAATTGAGGCAAGAGATTTTTCTTTTAAGCTAAAAGTAATGCCATTAAATTTTTCTGCATTTATGCCCCATACACGTCGGATAGTTGCACTATTTTTATCGGTATTTAAAAGACTTAAAGTTATTCTATCGCATGGTATAGCAAAACGAATAATCTCTAACATCCTGTCGAGTATAGCATCCAGATTTGGATTCTGAAAAAAATCTTTTTCTATAGAACTCATGGCAGCAATTCTCTGGTGTTCTAGCTTATGAATATTTGATATGTAAACATAATAAATACATTGACCTATAAAACGAGCAAACAAGCTCAGATAAGAATGATCATGATCTGAAAAATTTTTTGGTTTTGTACTGTCTATAATTATAGTTCCACGCTCTACTCCATCTTCTGTAATAATAGGGCTTGCAATGAGCGAGCGTATACCTGCATCACGTGTATAATAATGAAGTGTCATGCTATCGCTTACTATATCGTGAAGATTAAGTTGTTTTAAACCATTTTTTATAAAACTGCCTAAAACACCTTTCCCAGGATAAATTACTGCCTGAGAATTGATACAATCACTTTTTGAAATGTATTTACGAATTTTATATCCATCACCTGTTTCGTTTGGGAAAAAAATTGCAATAGTATTTGCATCAAATCTGCTCTCCATAATTTTTAAACAAGTATCAAGCATACTGTCTATAACTTTTTCTATTTCTTTCCATTGCTCTTTTCTATAGTCGGAGCCTAATACATTAACCGTTATTGTTTCTGTCTCCTGGTTAATATTATTCTCTATAGCTTTTATCTGATTAAAATCTATAGATTGCTTATTGTTATCGGGAGTTTCTTCTGCCTTATTTTCTAAAGATGCTCTAAAAAAAATAAAAAGAAAAAATAATGCAAAAAGAATTATAGGAATTCCAATTGAGGCTGCAATTCCTCCAACAAAATTAATAGTAATGCCTATAAGGAGTAAGAATAAAGCCGAAAATAAAAAGCGCTTTTTTTTACGTCTCATAATTAGTTAGTCTTTGTTTGGTACAAAGATTTTTCTATTGTTTCTATAATTGAATCCCTCACAAAGGGTTTTGTTATTACCGCACAAAAGCCACAAGACAAAAGACTTTTAATATTTTTCTTTTTTGTAAAAGATGTTAAAGCTATAACCGGAATTTTTGCTGTTTTTTCTTGTGATTTTATATTGTTTAAAAATTTTATTCCATCAATAACTGGCATTACTATATCTGTAATTATAATATCGGGCAGTATATCTTTTGCCATTTTTATTCCTTCAAAACCATTTAATGCGGTATAACATTCATATCGTTCATATAGAAATATCTCCATCAAATCAAGAATATCATGGCTGTCATCTATTATTAAAAGCTTTTTTTTGTTGTTGCTTTTCATTTTGACGCCCTCAAATAAAGGGGAATAGAAATTAAAAGAAAAAGAACGTTACCTAACCAAGCCCCAATTAATGGATGCAGGCGGCCATTTTGGGCAAAAGCAATTGCAAATTGAGAAATAATCCAGAACGAAAAGCTAAGCATAAGTCCTATTCCAAAAAGAAGTGCCCCACCCTTTCTTCCTGCACGGGCAGAAATAGAAAGCCCTAAGAGTATAACAATAAAATTCATAAAAGGAAGAGCTATTTTAAAATCCAATTGCGCGCGCCATTTGGAAATATCTTCGCCCCGACGTTTTGATTTATCTACATAGCTGGCAAGTTCCCAGTAACCCATTTCTTCTGGACTTTTTATTTGCGCAACCATGTCTTGGGGGCTTTCTGATAAAATTGTATCTGTAAGAGTATCAAATGTCAATACAAACGTAGAATCATTTTTAAAAAAAGTTCTTGCACCTTTAATAAATTGCCATTTTCCATTATCATAAAGAGCAGATTCTGCATTTATTCTTTCTATTACAGTATTTTCGTTAAATGTTTCCCTGCGAACAGTTTTAACAAAAAAGGGAAAAGTACGAAAATCACCAAAAAAATAAATATTTTTATTATCTCCAAAATAGAAAAAATTTCTTCTGTATTCATGTGATACTATAACTGTATTTTTCTTTGCTGATATATCATTTTTACTTTTTGGCTTTTCCATTAATTCTTTTCTTGCTACATTTGCTTTTGGAAGTATTATTTCGCTTACATAAAAACCCAGTCCGGCACAAAGCAGTCCTATTATGAGAAGAGAAAATGTCAGTCGCCTAATACTTATTCCCGAAGCTTTAATAGCCACCAATTCATTGTTTCGCGCCATAGAACCAATAGAAGACATAGCCGCCAAAAGAAGAACAACAGGAAAAATAAATCCAAAAAACCAAGGTAAATAATACCAGTAATACAATGCTATATTTACAAAAGACATCTCATCAAATCTTTTTAAATTTGAAATATAATCAACAAGAATAACGGTAATAGTAATTGCAATAAACAATCCAATAAGATATCCAAAGAATTTTCTTACAAGATATGCAGGAAGAATTCCTATACATCTGCATAGAATCCTAAAAGGTATTCTGGCAGTCTTTTTTAAATAAAATATGAAAATATCAAAAAAATTTTTGTTTGCTTTTATTATAACATGCGAATGAATATTTTGTTTACGGAAAAAGGAGTTAAATAATTTAACAATAAAACCAAAAGAAATAAATCTTGTTTCTTTCGTCATAAGATAAATTAGAAATAGTCCGCAAATACCTATAATAATGTTTGCGGTCCACATTGCAGAAAAAGGAGAAATTATAAGGTTGTCTGCAAGTGTTTCTCCAGATATTAAAAAAGCCCAGTATATTATAAAGAAAAAAATGCTGTAAGCAGCACTTACCATTATGTTTCCCTGCCTTGCCATTATTCCTAAAGGAGCACCAATAAGAACAAATACAATGCACGCTACAGGAATAGAAAATTTTTTATGTACTTCTACCATAAGCTGGCTTATTTTCATGCTTTCATATCTTACCTGAGAAGCTATTCTTCCAGAGATGCTGTTGTGTTTATTTGCTTCCGACAAGGCAATGTCTTTTATAATATCTTTTTTAAATAAAGAAATCCATTGGACAAATGTCTGTATTGTATCTTTAAATGAATCTTTTTCGTATGGTATTGCCAAAAAAGACTTTTCTAAAGAATCAATGCTAATTGTTAAAGAATCTAGATATGTTGCAAAATTTTTATAATATATTTCTCTATTTTTTTTGTATTGACTAACCTCCTTTAGCATTGTCTGCGAACTCATTTCCCTGTCGCTTCTATAACTTGAATTAGACCTTTTTAATTCTGTGTCAACATTTTTAATGAAAATGATCTGTTTTTTAAATTTGCATAAGAAATTTTCTTTAATATTTTTTCTGTTTGTGCTGTGAGTTTCACCATTATAAAGTATTAGTTTTATAAATTTTTGATCTGAAGTAAGCGATATTTCACCACTCTCTGCAACAGTGGTAGTAGGATCTTCGTTGGGAGGAAAAGAAAATATCTTTATATCTTTAAGAAAACCGGTATTTGGATTAACTTTCTTTACAAATATTCCATAATTTTCAAACGAGGTAATAAGTATGTTTGGTTCTATAAGAACTGCAGGTTTTTTTCGTGAAATATCAGACAAGAGATTTGCCGCATGATGGTTGGCATCGGGCAGAATGTCGTTATTAAAATATATTGTAATTATCATAAAAACACCTGCGGCAGCTAAAACAGGTTTAAGAAGATAAGATAAATTGTATCCAGAGGCTTTTATTGCTGTGATTTCATTATCGGCAGACATTTGCCCAAAAGCCATAAGCGTTGATACAAGTATTGCCATTGGAATTGCCAGTGCAACAACCCACGCAATATTTATTAAATAAAGCTCCAATACAACCTGAGGACTTAAGCCTTTAGCAATAATATTAGCAAGCAGTTGCACTACAAACTGCATAGAAAGTATGAATATTATAATTGCCAATGAATAAATAAAAGGCAGTATATGTTTTTTTAAAATATATCTATAAAGAATCATTTTTTTTAAAATACCTTGTTTTTTTTATTTCTTCAAGGGAACATATTTAAATCTTATAAAAGAAGTTTGCAAATTATAACTTCTGATCAATAATAAAAACTTATCATGAAATTTTGCCTTAATTCTGGTTTAATTAAAATTTATATTTTAGAAAAAATTTTTAATAATAAACATTATATAAAATGAAATAGAAAAAAATAAAGGTTTAAAATATTTTATTATCTATAATAAATTTAATTTGTAATAATTTTATGAAGAAATATTCTTATTATCTATTTGATGCAGATGGAACTCTTTTTGATACTACCGAGCTTATTTATAAATGTTTCTTATATACTTTAAAAAAATTTAAAGGACCTAAAAAAACAAAACAAGAAATCATTCAGAATATAGGTCTTACTTTAAGAGGGCAATTAGAAACTTATTTTGGTGTTCTAACTGATGAAAGATATAACCAAATATCAAAAGAGCATATGAAATATCAGTTATCTATATATAAAAAATATTTAAAACTTTTTCCTAATGTATCTGATACAATAAAAATTCTTTCTAAGAATGGTTGTTTTTTAGGTGTGGTTAGTTCAAGAAGAAAAGATACACTGGATTTGTATTTAAAAGAAACAGGTATTTATAATTTTTTTAATGTTATTGTATCGCCAGAAGATACAATAAAACATAAACCAGAGCCCGAGCCTATTATTAAAGCAATTTCTTTATTAGGAGCCAAAGACAAATCTACAGTACTTTATATTGGAGATTCTGAATATGATATAGAATGTGGTTTTAGGGCAGGAATAGACACGGCTTTTGTTAAATGGAGTAAAAATAATTATAATGAATTTTCTTTTAAACCCACTTATATTTTAGAAAATATTTTTGAGTTATGTAAAGAATAATTCATGCGATTTTCATATTTGATTGCGTAGTCTTGTAGTCTTATCTCAAATAATCCAATAGAATTATTATATTAATAGAATATTTAAGTTGTTGAATTTTTAAATATAAGAATTTTTTAATTTTAATTAAATTTGTATATAATGGCTGTAAAAAAGTTAGTTTAGTTAAAGATTGATGTAGTAATTATAAATTAAGTTTATAAAAAATAACTTCTATTTTAAAATTTTTCTATTTATCAAATAATAAAAATATATTTATCCAGTAAAAACCTATCCTCATGCCCCCCTTTTTCTCCTCCTCTTGTTTCACCTAAATATAATTGGGGCTTCACCTTCAAACGCTTACAAAGGGAGTTTGCTTCAAAAGAGCATCATACTCTGCGGGTGTGCCCTGCCAGACAGTGGTAATTGAAAAGCAAGCGGTAACACGGGCACATCCCGTAGCAAAAACTACGGCATATCCCGCTAAAGTTGGAAACAAAAGAAATATTTTATTATTATTTGTAAATTTTGAAGAGATATTTCGTTATATTTTATTATTAAAATTAGAAAACATTACATTATCATCACTTGCAAACAAAATTTATTCCAAATGAATAAAATGGAATTATAATAACCAATAGTAACAAAATTTATTTTTTTTTGCAATTTTCTTCAAAATCGTGGAATATAGCTAAATCTTTAAAAAAAATTCAATTTATATCTGAGCATTCTTCCTCATTATTTTCAATTAACGGTAATTCATCTTCTGTTTTATATATTTTAAGAATTTTATTAATATTAAGCACTTTAAAAATTCCTAAAATGTCTTCGTTGGGTTCAATAATGCAAAGATCCCCTCCCTCTTTTGAAATTTTTTTGTAACAGTCTAAAAGAACGGCTATTGCGCCACTATAAATATAGGAAGCATTTGTAAAGCCAATGGCAATATATTTTTTCCCACGTCTCAAATAGCCTTCTATTAAAAATTTTAACTCGGAAAGATCAGAAATTACCTGAAGGCCTTCTTCTATTTTAAGAATTTGATATTTGCCATTTGTATAAATATCTATTTTCATAAAATTATAACTCCATATATGGTTAATTAATAATATTATTTATTATACTTTATTTTTGAACAAAAATTAAGTGGTATTTAATAAAACTTAATCAAAATAGTAAAAAAATATTTAATTAAATAATGTAATAAAATTGAGGAAAATATATATGCAAAATTTTGAAAAAGGCTTTTTGAACAATTAAAAAATTATAATGAAATACTTCTATTATATTAGTGGATAATTAAAGTATATATTTCAAAAAAAATATATTAATTCCAAATATCTTTATTTTTCTGTATGCATTATTTTATACATTGTATTTTTTATTAAATGTCTAAGCATAAAAAGCATTCAATAAAATACTGCGTATTTCATCCAAAAGTACAAGCATGTTCCAAATGCACAATATGTAAAAATTGGATTTGTAGTGATTGTTTGTATAAAATTTCAAAAATATCACTTTGTGAAAAATGTTTAGAAAAGATAAGAGTAAAAGATCTTCTTGATTTTAAAGATAAAAAATCATCTGCATCTAATAAAAAAATAGCTTTTAAATTTAATCCTTTTAATTTATTGTTAATTTTTCTTTTCTTATTATTAATATTTCTCACAATAAGCGAATTTTTTTATATAAGACATCTTAATTCAGAAATAAATTCTCTAAAAGAAAAGAGGCAGCAACTGTTATTTCAAATAAAAGATCGCAACAAAGAAATTTCTGTAATTAAAAATCAAAACGATTCTCTTATATTCTTATTAGAACAAAAACAAAATAATAAAGAGGTTAAAGAATTAAAATCTTATAACAAAATATCATTTAAAAGCATAAATGGGATTCCTTTGACTTTTAATAATGGTTCTGTTTTAAAACCATTAATTGCTTTAACTTTTGATGGCGGTTCAATTGCCAATATAGCAGACGAAATATTAGATACTCTTAAATCGCGCAACGTTAAAGCTACAATGTTTTTAACGGGTGAATTTATAAGAAAATTTCCAGATATAGTAAAAAGAATTGTAAACGAAGGACATGAATTAGGAAATCATACTTTTTCTCATCCACATCTAACAACATATTCTGCCGATAATACGCAAACAACATTACCCTCTGTCAACCAAGAATTTATATTAAATCAGCTTCAAAAAACAGATAGTATTTTACAAAAAGTTGCAGGGGTTTCATTTAAACCTATATGGAGAGCACCTTTTGGAGAATATAACAATACTATTTGTTTATGGGCACAAAAAGCCGGATATATCCATATTGGATGGAGACAGGGTAAATCATTTAGGCAGGGACTTGATAGCAACGATTGGATTTCGGAAGAAGAATCTTTAGGGTATTTTTCTCCAGAAGATGTTTTTAATAAGATCATAGTTCTTGCAAAAGAAAAGCCGCATGGAATAAATGGTGGAATAATTTTAATGCATCTTGGCACTAAACGTTCTCAAAAGGAAAAACAGGTTCATAGGATCCTCGGCATGCTTATTGATACTCTTAATAGTTCTGGTTATAGTTTTGTGACAATTACCCAAATGCTACAGGAGTCGGATATAAATATTGATAACATTAATAAAAATAACATCTTTAACAATAATTAATCCTTTTATTATTTTCATAATCTAATTTTAATCAAAACCGAAAGAAAAAAATAATGACCGAATCAACCGATTTTATTCAAAACATTTTGCTTAGGGCTCCTGGTATTTTGATTGGCTTAACTATTCATGAATTTAGTCATGGCTTTGCCGCATATTTAAGAGGAGATCCCACTGCAAAAAATGCGGGAAGACTTTCTTTAAATCCATTATCTCATTTAGACTTTTTTGGTACCTTAATGCTTATTTTTGGTCCTTTTGGATGGGCAAAACCAGTTCCTGTAAATTTTTACAATCTTCGTAATCCCAGATGGGATAGTGCTATCGTAAGTATAGCAGGTCCTGCTTCAAATATTATTTGTGCCGCGGTAATTGGGCTTTTTTTAAGATTTATTAATGTAGATTTATTTCATAGTAGTAAAGAAATTATTTATTTACTAATGATATTAAAAATTGCCTATATAATAAATATAGGTTTATCTTTTTTTAATCTACTTCCTATTCCTCCTCTGGATGGCTCTCATATAGTATTAAGCTTTTTACCACCATCAAAAGTGCAAACTTATTTAAGTTACACGCGCTATGTTCCAATTATTTTTCTTATACTAATATTTATTGAATTTTCTTTTAAGATAAAGACTATTTCTTTAATATTATTTCCTTTATTTATTCCTTATTATAGGTTCTGGAATTATCTTTTTTTAGGTACAAGCGAAGGGTTATTAATAAATGTCTATTAAAAATATTTCTTATAATAGAATAAAAAATATCGTAAGCAATTTTCAAAAATCATCAATTATGGTAATTGGTGACTCAATGCTAGATGAATATATATGGGGTGATGTGTCCCGAATTTCACCAGAAGCACCTGTTCCTGTTGTAAAGGTAGAATCAAGATCTTTTAGACTTGGAGGTGCTGCCAATGTTGCTCAAAACTTAAAAAGCTTAGGTATCAATACATATCTTATTTCCTTGTGTGGACAGGATTCCCATGGAAAGACTCTCAAAGAAATGCTTGAGAACTTAGGATGCACTTCGGAGGGGCTTTTAACATCTTCTTGCAGACCAACAACAATAAAAACACGTATTATTGCAAGACATCAGCAGGTAGTAAGAGTAGATGAAGAGTCTGTTGTTGATTTAACAGAAAAAGAAATAAAAAGTCTTTTAGAAAAATTTTATTTTTTTCTCCCTAAAATTAAGGGTATTATTATATCAGATTATTCAAAAGGGGTTATTTCTAAAAAATTCATATCACGCATAATTAAAGAATGTAAAAAAAGAAAAATATTTATTGCAATAGATCCAAAAGAAAGACATTTTTCATTATACAAAGGCGTTAATATTATTACGCCAAACCTAAAAGAGGCGCATGCTGTTTTGGGTTTATCATCTATTTGCTACGCAGACGATAAAATAGAAAAGCTCGGATGGAAAATAATTAACAAATTAAATCTTCCCTATCTTTTAATTACATTGAGCGAAAAAGGCATGGCTCTTTTTGAAAGAGATTCCCATAAATTTACTCATCTTCCAACAAGGGCAAAAAAAGTATTTGATGTTACTGGCGCAGGAGATACAGTTATTAGTGTATATACGGCGTCAATAATAAGCAATGCAAAGCCAATAGAAGCTGCATTTTTATCTAATGTTGCAGCAGGCATAACAGTGGGAGAAATTGGAACTGCATTTGTAACGCCACAACAAATTTTAGAAATGTATAATAGCTAATTTTGACACGAAATATTCATTAGCTGGCTGCGGCAATTACGCCAGCAGTGCAAAGCGAAAAGAGAAGCAATATAATGCAAGCAATCTTACAGTGGGTGTAGCTATTTTTATGGCCCAAGACCATAGATATAGCAAAGGGAAAACTTCTTTCAACAGAAGAAATATATTTTGATAAAATTTATCCTCTTATATTTAGACATCCCTTATTCCAGCCTCTAAAAATCCTTTTTTTCTTAAAATGCAGCTATCACACTTTCCGCAAGGTTTGCCAAAAGGAGACGGGTCGTAACAACTATGGGTAAGCGAATAATCTACACCAAGAGTCATTCCTTTTTTTATGATTTGAGCCTTTGATAAATTTATAAGTGGTGTGTGAATTCTTATTGGATTTCCATATAAGGCTGATTTTGTTGCAAGTTTTGCAAGCCTTCTAAATGCAGAAATATATTTTGGCCGGCAGTCGGGATATCCAGAAAAATCTATGGCATTTACTCCAATAAAAATATCGCTGCTATTTATAATTTCTGCATAAGCAAGAGCATAAGATAAAAAAATTGTATTTCTGGCAGGCACGTAAGTATTAGGAATATTATTTTGAGATGTTTTTTTTGCAGACTTTTTAGGAACAGATATATTGTCTGTTAAAGAGCTGCCTTTTAATATTGAGGAATCAATTTTTATTATTCGGTGTTCTTTTGCATTAAAATATTTGGCGATTTTTTTTGCCGAATTTATTTCTATTCTATGTCTTTGATGATAGTCAAATGTTAATGCATATATATCAAATCCTCTAGACTTTGCTATTGCGCAACAGGTTGCAGAATCAAGGCCTCCACTTAAAAGTATTACAGCCTTTTTTTTCATTTTAACGACCCTTATTTTCCAATGGCCAAATATATTTATGTAATTGAATTCCAAACCGCACCTGAATATTCTTTTCTAAAATCCACTCTGCAAGATTTTTTGGTGGAAGAATATTGTATGCCGGAGAGAAAATCACAGTACATATTTGTAAAAGATTATGATTATTTACAAAATTACATGCCCAAATGAAATCGTCATAATTTGTAATGACAAATTTACATTGATCGCTTTTTTTAAGCCTATTTACATTAGGTAAATAAAATGAATTTTCTTCTCCACTTCCAGGACATTTTATGTCAACAATTCGTATACACTTTTTGGGCAGCTTATTAATATCTTGAGAACCATTTGTTTCTATAAGAACATTATAACCTTTTTCACAAAGTTTTTTTGCAAGTAATGGAGTTTTCTGTTGAATAAGCGGTTCACCACCTGTTATCTCAACTAAAGAACAATTTTGTGAATTTACCCAGTTTATAATTTCTTTAATACTCATAGGTTTTTTGTTTTTTTTTGCATATTCTGTATCACAATATGAACAATTTAAATTACAACCAGAAAGCCTGATAAAAGAGCAGATTTCACCAGAAAAAGTTGATTCACCCTGAATGCTTTTAAATAGTTCGCAAACATATAACATGTGTTTCACCTTAAGTATGCTGCTGTGTTGCCATGAGTTTCTGTTACTTCAACTTTAATAAGTTTGCAAGGATTATTTGCAATAAGTAACTCTAATTTTTCATATATATATTTTGCACAATTTTCGGACGATGGATTAAGCCCCATAGGTTCAAAAATTGAATTTAAATCTGTATGATCAAGTTCTTTTAAAACCTGAGAAAGCAAATTTTTTAAAACACGAAAATCTATTCCGATACCAATAGAATTAGTTTTTTCACACATTACTGTAGCCTTTACATTCCAGTTATGTCCGTGGATTTTTTCGCAAGGTCCATTGTAATTTATTAAATGATGAGCAGCAGAAAAAGAACCCTCTACAGATATTTCAAACATTTATAACCTTTCTTTAATAAAAAGTATTTATTCATTTTTAGATATTTTTTAAAATATAAAATATTTAGATAATGCTATGATAGTAGATTAATTATTTAAAAGATTAGTTTAATTCAAGATAAAAATTTTAAAAATCAATTACAAGAATCTTGCTAATCTCTCTCAAAGAGTATAATTGGCAAAAAATCTTGGTAAAGTTTAACTATTTAAGCTCAGAAAACAGGAAATAAATTTTTTAATTTTTTTATTAATATTATTAATAACAAAAAATTATATATTATATATGAAAAAAAATTAAAATTTAAAGACAGGAGGATTTTATGAAAATTTATAATTTGTTATTGTTGGGTATTATTTTTCTTATAACAGGTTCAATAAACATTTCTGCGAGATCTCTTCTTGAAAAACCTATTTATTTTATTAATCCTCAAACAGGAAAAATAGACAGTACAAAATTCTGGAAAATGTATTTAGGAAAATATAACTCTGTAACTTTATTGAGAAAATTTCCGGGAGAAGATACTTTACCTATAAAAGCAGATGTTAATCTTACAATGCTCTCCAGCGGTTATATAGAAGGTTATGGATATTCACAAAAAGGAAGAGTTGATTGTAGTGCTATATTTGTAATTGATACAGGAACGGGTCCAACAAAACTTCTTGTTGATAGCATAGATTATGTTTTTGCCTCTGGAACAAAAGTAAAACCAAGAAATGGAAAAATTTGTGATTTGACTATTGATATAGAAGGAAATAAAGTTGGCCCTATAAGAAACATGCTTCTTACAAAATATAAGCTTGTAGTTGAATATGAAGAAAGAAATTTAAAACCCGAGGGAGATGTAGAAATTACATTCTTTGCCTTTAGTAAATCTGGCCTGGCAGCAGCACAAAAAGCAGAAAAAGAAACAGGAAAATAATTTTTTAATTATTAATTAAAAAATATTATTTGTTTTGTAATAATAATCAAAACATAATATATACTCAATAATAAAATTAAAAATATTTTAAATAAATAATTGGGAGTGGGGCTTAACATTATAAAAATTTAACAACCAGCATAAATAATTTCTTAAAAGTTTTATTACATATTCTATCATATCAATTGCATGAATACATTTGCTTTCTCAACTTCTTCGTTTATGTCTTCTAAAACAGCAATAAGATCTAAAGATTCTAATCCGAGATTCTTCCAAACTATTTGAGACATTTGAGGTAATTTATTATCTCCGCCATTTCCATAATCCATTGCACGAACTAATATATCGGCAGCATGAACAATTCCGGCTGTTGTTGGAAATTCTGCATTCTGAAAAATAGAATGATGTTTTTTAACAGCATCTTGTAGATTTTTAGGAAGATTCCATTTTTCTGTAATAATTCCGCCTATTTGTTCATGTGTTAAGCCTAAAATTTCTTTTTCGCTTTCATAAAAAAGACAATTTTTCTTTTTAATATTATCTAAAACAAGTTCAAATTCTGAAGAGAGATAGTTGCAAAGAATTATTTTACCAACATCATGAATAAGACCCGCAACAAAGCATTCTTCTTTTTCGTTAAATCCAATATGTTTTGCAATACATTGAGATGCAGCGCCGCATGCTATTGAATGAAGCCAAAATTTTTCTAAATCAAAAGAAAAACCATGAGAAGTTTTTTTGGTAAAAACATCAAAAATTGATGCCGTTAGAATAATATTTTTTATAGTAGTAAATCCTAGTATAACAACAGCGTGTGTAATTGTACCTATTTTCCCCGGAAAGCCATAAAACGCAGAATTAACAAGTTTTAATACTTTTGCAGCCAAAGCCTGATCGGTTGTAATAACCTTGCCAATTTCTTCTGCAGAGGTTTGAGGATTATTCAATAAACGGTTTATTTTTTCTAAAACCGAAGGCAATGTTGGAATTGTTGATATATTAGAGAGAGATTTTAGAATTATATTTGGGTCTTTCACCATAAATCCTTATAAATAATTAAATATTATGCTTAATCTTAAATTTGTAAACAGCCGAAAAGATTTTTTTCATTATTTCGTTAGAAATAACATCTGCAAATTTTTCTTCCAGATTTTTTCTTACCTCTTCAGGAGATAATACATTTTCTCCTTTACTTTTAATATCTTCATCTTCTCCTTCTACTGTTACAAATAATACACCCCAGTTTTTGAGTCTTTTTCCTATTGAGGCATTTAATACTGTTCCTTTTGCAAGAAGAACACTCCCAGATGTTCCAATTATATCTTTTGCAAGAACCATATTATCTTTAATATTGTCTATAGAAATTTTTTTCATATTAATTTGTTTTTTATTGTTAAACTTATTATAAATATAACTAAAATTATTATCAAGAATAATTAAAAATAATATTCAGGTTTAATAATAATTATTTTTTATTTTAATATAATGGGTTTTCAAATAAAAGTTGTAGCAATATATAAAAAGGATGTTTTTTTTGAGTTAGAAATTCAAAGATATTTATCTCTTATTTTGCATTATGCAGATTTAGAAATTATTAGAATTAATTCTTTTTATAGTTCCAATAGAACAACAAAAGAAATTTTAGAAGGCGAGCGTAAATCTGTATTATCTAAAATTCCAAAAAATTCTTATTGTGTTGCTTTATCCGAAGATGGTAAAATACCAAAAGGAAGTATAAATTTTGCCAAATGGCTTAATAAATTTAGAAGTTTTACAAGTCCTGTTGTTTTTATTATTGGTGGTGCATATGGTTTGTCGGAAGATTTAAAAAAATCATGTGCAGAAGTTTTAAGCCTTTCGCCTTTAACTTTTCAACATAAATTGTGTCTTGTTATTTTATTAGAGCAAATATACAGGGCTTTAACTATAATAAACAATCATCCATATCATAAATAATTGCTTTTATAATTAAAAAAAATGCATAATATTAAATTAAGGAGTATAATATAATGATAAATACAAAAGATGGTGGAATAAAAATTAGGATTGCAATTGTTATTATAACCTTTCTTGCCGTTGCTGCTGCAATTTTTTTATTTCTTGACATAAGGCAAAAAAATCAGGAAACAAATATAAGAAAGGCATTAGAAATTTCCGAAATGGGATTGCAGGTTGCTTTAATGCGCATAAGAAACGAGCCCTCGTTTTCTGGAATAATTCCTAAAACAGAATGTGAGAAAGGATGGTACAAAATAAAAATTACAAGGGATGAAAAAAAAGATACAACGGTTTTTAAAATAGAATCTTTAGGACATATTGGATTTATTTCTAGAAAACAAGAATGTATTTTGCTATTGGTAATAAACCAACAAGATTCTATGTGGATACGCAAAGATATTAAATGAACAGATAAGAAATTTTATAATTTTTTTTAAATTTGTTTTTTGAATAAAATAAAAAATAATTAAAATACTATATATTGTATGTAACCCTTTGATTTTTTATATATATAGTAGTATAAATTTTTATAGATTTTTTTATATTTTTTTCTTGACAATTTTTTTGCGAGGTGTTAGATATATATTAGATAACTTAAAAAAACATTATGAGTTATAAAGATTTATTAAATTTAAATATTAAGTATTATATCTTATTAATTTATTTTTAAGGCAATACAAAGATGAATATTATTCAGAAATTACGGGGCGAAGTTACAACAACAGGACTTGATATTGGAAATTATTCATTAAAGCTTGTAAAAATACGGCACCAGAAAAATGGTTATGTTTTAGAAGCCGCTGGTATCAGAGAACTTCCTTTTGGTACAATAGAAGGCAGCGAAATAAAAAATCGTGATGCTTTGATAGATACAATAACAACTCTTGTAAATCAAATAGATCCTTCTATAGTAGATGTTGTTATTTCTATGTCGGGTCATGGAATTATATCAGATAAGGCAATATTTAAAATAGATCCCAGTGAAAATGCAGAAGAAATGATTTTATGGGAAGCAGGACAAAGAAGTCCTTTTGACGTTGATGATATTACTCTGGATTATAAAATCCTGCATAGGAAGCCAGAAAATGGCGAGGCTGAGGTTTTACTGGTTGCTGCAAAAAATCAAATCATGCAAAAGTATATAGATTTGCTTTATGAAGCAGGATTAAAACCAGTGATAGTAGATGTTGTTTCTTTTGCTATAAATAATTGCTATTCATTAGAAACAGAAGAAAAAAAAGAATCGGGTACAGTTGCTTTGGTAAATATAGGCCATAATTTAACAAATGTTACCTTTATTAAAGACGGAGTTTATCATTCTTCAAGAGATATTTCGGTTGCGTGCGATTTTTTTTCTAAGACTTTGCAGCGAAATTTGGGAATAGGTCCAGAAGAAGCCTTAAATCTCATTAAAAACCGTTCTAATCGTTCTTTAGACGTGAATATTATCAGGCAGAGTTTTGATTATGCATCAGAAGAATTATCAACAGGAATAGATCTTGCTTTTTCGTATTTTAAAAGTTCAGAAAAAACAGATACTATTGATAAGATTGTGTTAAGCGGGGGTGGCGCTTATATTCCCAACATTTCCTCTATTCTTAAAAAGAGGCATCAAACAGAGGTGCAAATATCTAATCCCTTTGGGTATTTAGAATATGATCCATCTCTTTTTGGCACATCAGATCCATCTAAATTTTCGGCTTTGTTTACTGTTGCAGTTGGATTAGCCTTAAGGAAGGTGGAAGAATAATGGTTGAGAGAATAGAAATTAACCTGCTTCCGGCAGAATATCGCGTTCATAAAAGGGCGATTAGAATTTCCAGAGACGTTTTTTATCCTATTCTGATAATATTATTAATTGCAGTATTTTTAATTTCTTTTACTCTCGGATTAAATACAGAAATTCAACAGAAAAAAAACGAAATTGCTGCAGTTGATGCAATGATAAAGGCTAACAGTTATATAAAAGAACAAATAACAAAGCTTAAAGCAGACAGAGCAAGAATTCAGGAAAAAATAGAGGCATTAGAACGCATTAACGTAGACAGAGAAAAATGGGTGCGCCTTATGGAAATAATATGCAAAACCCTTCCCGATTTTACATGGCTTATTTCTATAGAAGAACGGGTTCAGTCGCCACCACTTCTTATAATTGAAGGCAGAACACTATCTTTTCCAGAAGTTGCAAATTTAATGTCTAGGCTTTCACAAAGCAACTACATATCAAGTGTAGATCTTTCTAATATAGAAGAGGTAAAAGAAGCAGAAAAAGTATATAAATTTCTAATTTCGTGTTCCCTTAATCCAAATGCACAAATAGAACAAACAAAAAGCGATTCTCTGCAAATACAAAATCAATAAAGGCAAGAAATGAATATTAAATTAAACATAAAAAATCCTCATATAAGAAACATAGTAATAATTTTATGCGTTGGAGCAGTTAGCTTTTTTTTGTGGTATCAGTTTGTTTATTCTGGAATTATTTCCGAAATCAATAGTCTTAAAAAAGAATTAGCAAAAAAACAGGAAGAATTAAACGCAATACAGGTTCTTAAACCACAGCTTAAAAAATTAGAAAAAGATATTGCTCTTGCAAATTTAAAGTTAGATTCTCTAAAATCAATGTTTCCAGATCAAAAAGAAATTCCAAAACTATTAAAAGAAATTACAGCAGTTGCACAGGCTTCAAATATTTCAACAACAAAATTTAATCCATTACCAGATATACAAAGAGAATATTATGTTGAAAACAGATATGATCTAACAGTAACTGGCGGATATCATGATCTTGCAAAATTTTTTAGTTTTTTGGCAAATATGCCATTAATAATAAATTTTAGTAATGTTTCTATAAAGGTTAATCCGTTTTTGGCACAGTCAAAAAAAGATTCAGAAGAACACGGAACGCCAATAACAAGTATTATAGCATCATTTCAGATGACGACTTTTTCGTCAAAGAAATAAGATGGAGTGTAATAAATTTTTATGTTAATATTTAAAAGAAGAATTTATGTAATAATTTTAGCCCTTCTTTTCTTTTGGGTTCAAGTCTGCTTGGGTGCTTCGGCTGTGCTTTCTAGCATAGAATTAATACAGGATCCAAGGGGAATGGTTATGACATTAACAGCAGATGCTCCTTTTTTGATAACATCCGAACAGAAAATTTTGGCAAAAAACGGAAATATGGTAAATATAATCCTACGATGCAAAGGAATAATTTATGGACTTGAAGGATATGAATTTTCTTCTTTTCCCTCCAATTGTCCCATAAAGAAAATTCTTATAAGTGATAAACCAAAAGAAAATTCTATGGACATAACAATTATTGCAAGCAAAAATATTTTAGATAATCCTGTAGCAATAAAACAAAAAAACAACAAGAGTCTTATTTTACTTTCTAAAAAAGAATTTTCCCCTTTTACGTGGAAGATTCCAATGTCAGAAAAAATTGAATCTGAGGAAAATATTGTAAAACAAACAAAACAGCAAGCAGGAATGTGTAAGCTTATAGATATTTCATATATTTATAGAGATAAAATTGCAGTTATTACTTTTTCTTTTGACAATAATACTTTAATCAAATATAAACGTGGAGACAAAAGAATAGAAATAGTATTTGTTAATGCTGCAAAAGGAATTCTTCCGTCAAAAGTATCGGCTCCTTTTGATACTCAAACAGTAATAGAATTAAAACAAATAGCTCATGGAGGCAACATGTGGCTTGGCGCAATAGTATCGTTAAAAAGATTTTTGAACGAAACTGTTCTTATTCAACCATATCCCAATAAATTGGTTATATGCGCTGCAACCGACTCCTTAGAAGGATTTTTTTACTGGTCTTCTTCCAAAAATTATATAGTTGCTTATCCCTTTACAAACATTTCTCCTTTTAAGGCAGATTATGAGACTATCAAGAAAAAAGCTGCGAGTGACCTTGTTGAAACATCGGAGAAAAATAAAACTTTTGCAATTAAAGAAGAAAGACCAATTCAAACCGAAGCAACAAAAATACCACAAGAATCTAAAATAAAAGTTGAAGAATCTGCAACTTCATATTTAGCTCAAAAAGAAAAGCCGTCTTATGTTCCTGTAAAATTGATTATTTCAAAAAACAATGTAAACTTGCGTTCTGAGCCACTTATAGCAGACAATATCATTGACAGACTACCGCTTGGAACAATCGTTACACAAACAGAAAAAAAAGGGACTTGGTTAAGAGTACAAACTCAAAACGCTTCTGGCTGGATTTCTGCACAAATGGCTGTTGATAGCGCTTCTGCTTCACAAGAATTGTTAGCCGCTATAGAAAAAATCAATAAAGATTTAGAGGAAAAAAAGAAACAACAAGAAGAAAAAATAGCAAAAGAGAAAAAAGAGGTTG